>Ga0114922_10000535_pt1 | contig 36502 bp, 26 predicted proteins | sample AartaG_FD_100975 | JGI IMG/M metagenome (GOLD analysis project Ga0114922, IMG submission 100975) | Deep subsurface microbial communities from Aarhus Bay to uncover new lineages of life (NeLLi) - Aarhus_00045 metaG | ecosystem: Environmental > Aquatic > Marine > Oceanic > Sediment | place... | reverse complement strand
TCCCGCAAGCGGCCGGGGTGTCCACCTACAGACGGTCTTCTTGGACCTAGGGCGGGACGACCTCCCCGGCCGCCCTTCCTATATAGCACAAGCTTCACCGACTATACGAGGGCGGGCATGTCTCGATCCTGCGAAGCCATGGCGAAGCAGGACACACGCCCACCGCAATTCAAAAGCCAACGCGGACGCCATCGGCGTCCGCGCTTCACACTTCGCGTAGGGCAGGGGCGTGCCTCCTGCCACTCTCCGTCAGGCTAGTCTTGTGTCCCCTTTCGCCGCGGCTTCCTGCGCAAGGATTCGAGCACCTCGACATCCTCACCCCAGTGCTCGCGGACCACCTCGGGCGGGACACTGGCAAGAACATAGCCGGCCGCCAAGCCCACCATCAATACGTCGTCCAGATATCCGACTACCGGTATCCAGTCCGGAATTATGTCAATCGGCGAAGCCAAATATGCCGCCAACCCGACAAGCACCGCCTTCACTCTCCACGGCACGCGTGGGTCCCGCGCCAGGTGGTACACGAGCTTCGCAAGACGCGGCACTAGAGAGACCAGGGAACCACGCTTGCGGCCCCCCGGGTTCTTTGTCGAGTCACTCACTGCGTCGAACTCCCCGTTGGACCGGCTGCTTCTTGAAGCTTCGCTGGCGCATCGGAGTCCGCCTTCCGCAGCTCCGCCTCCACCTCCTCCACTCCCCGCTCGGCGGCGATGGTGGCGCGGGACTTGATCCGCAGCACTTGGCTCTCCATCTGGAGGATGCGGAGCTGTCGCTCGTCATCAACCGGCAGCACCGGATCGGCGATGATGCGATGAGACGTGTCGCCGAATTCGGCCGCTCCCTGCATCCCCAGGATGCGCAGCGCCATCCGGTTGGCGGCCTCCAGCGCGGTGAAGTAGTTGCCGCGCATCTCGTCGATCTTGCGCACCAGTTCGATCAGATGCAAGGAGATCGAGTAGCCGCTTATGCCCTCTCGATCTTGCATCCCAGAGAGTGTCAACTCCGGCGTGCTGCGCTCGATCACCGCCTGGATGCGGTCCACGAAGGCGAGCACATCCGGCACGTTTCCGCGCCACTCGAGAAACTCGAACGATCCCTCGGGTGTGGGCACCCACCACACGGTTGCCACCGGCCGGCCGTCGGCGTCGACGGTCTGCTTGCGCAGCGAGCCGCGCTCCATGCCGCGGCCGACGATCACCGGGTCGGCATAGAGCTTGACGATCTCCAGCATGAAGGAGGCCAGCTCATTCAGTGCGTCCACCGTCGGCAGCAGGTTGTGGAATGAGCACAGCCCGAACTCTTCCCCGATATCGAGGTTGCGGATGTGCACGATGGGGATGAACCCCAGCGGGTTGGGATAGCGCGCCACCACGCGGTCGGGATCGCGCTTGTCGTACAGCAGAATCTCCTCCGGCGTGATCACCTCCTTGTGGATGTCGCGCCCGTGGACATACTCGATCTTGCAGGCGAGCATGTGCTTGCGGTCGTGCGGATCGTACCGCGGCGCTACTGCGTCGGGAGGCAGCACGTTCAGGCGCACCGGCACCCCTGGGTCGGGTTCCGGGTTCAGCTCCCAGGGACGGTTGTCCACCACCTTGATGAAGGCATCTCCACAGCACGCGCCATAGCGGGTTAGCAAGTACTTCTCCTGCTGGAAATCGCTCCATTCCCAGAGCCGGTTGATCGCCCCCTCCACCTCCGGCTCCGCCTGCACCTGGAGCCGCTCGCCCATGGTGAAGCGCGCGTCGGTGTCCACGATCTTGGTGATCTGGTTGAAGATCGCGCGCATCTTCGCATAGAGCCCTGGGCGCGGCTCAGTGTAGGGGATGTTCTGGTAGTAGCGCCAGTTGCGCCGGTAGCGCATATTGCGCGTGTAGTCCGTCTCCCGCAGCGATAGAATCGCCTGCTCGACGACAGTGGGCTGAAGCATAAGTGACCTCGCAGACTAGGCTAGGGCAGACTCAGCGGCTCAACCGCCACCGCTCCCGCCCAGTGGTTCACCAGGAAGTAGCGCAGCGCGTCCGGCCCGTGGTCGTTCTGGTCCTTTTCGACGTGGTCGGATCCGTCGCGGTAGGCATAGGTGCTCATCTCCGCGATCAGGCGGACGCAGCGGCGATCTATGTGGAGCCGAGGCCGGCCGCCGCCGGGCGGGCGCAGCAGCTTGCGCACCGCAAGCACGCCCTGCTCAATCGTGGATCGTCGCCCCACGGCCGGGATCCCGGCCGAGCGCAGCTCCGCCATTTCGGATGGACCGGAGGGATCGCAGTACCACCCCTGCACTTGGCATCTGTCGCAGGCCGGCAGGTAGACGCTGCGCGCCAGGTCAGACACCGCGCGGTTTGTGTGGTAGTGCTCGCCGATCACGAACACCTCTTCGGACGGGCTCACCTGGATGAGCAGCGCCACCGAGGGGTTGACGTACCCGAAGTCCTGCCCCGCGTAGGTGGGCCACTCCGGGTTGTACTCGAACCTGCCGACGTGCAGATCCGAGTCGAACTCCCGATAGACCAGCGCGGCGGAACCCGCGAAATCACATTCGTACTCCTGCGCCCATTGATCGTCCGTGAACCGCGGCCGCTGGGCTCGATACCAGGCTGCTTGCTCGCCGACTCTCCGTCGTTCCTCCAGGTCGTCGAGCTGGTAGCCCCGCGGGTTGTACTCGGGGCAGTCCGACCAGTGGATGCGAACCCGCGCGAAGGCCCGCGTTCCCAGTCCGCTCTCCTGCCAGAGCCGATAGAAGGCGTTGGCTTTCCCGTAAGGGGTGGACACCACTGTCAGCCGTCCCCCACGGGCGGCACATGGAGCCACCGCCTGGTAGATCCGGTCGGCCCAAGGCATGTGGGCAAACTCGTCCAGATAGACCGCGGTGGCGGCGAACGTCCTGCCCGTGTCCTCGGTGGCCGGCAGGCTGCGGATGATCGATTCGTTCCCCAGTACGAGTTCGGCATCGTTCTGCCGCAGGATCGCCGGTAGATTCGGGTCCGACTCCATCAGCCGGTACACCATCCGCTGCAGGTGCTGTGCCGCGGGCAGGTTCCGGCTGACGAAGAGGACGGTGACTCCCGCCAGGTGCTTCGCCAGAAAGAGGGCCTCACCCGCGATGAACTGGGACACTCCTACCTGTCGGGCCTTGACGACGATGCGCTGCGCCGCGCGCGACGTGAGCAGGCGCCGCTGATACGGATAGAGGCTAAACGGAATCCTCCCCCTCGTCGGATGGACGATTCTCCGTCTGCCAAGGTAGCCGCAGATGTCGCCTCTCTCTGCCGCCCGGTGCAGCGCGCCGGCGGCTGCCTTTGCCCGCTGGTTCTGAGTCAGCCTGCGCCAGCAGGCCCACAATCTCTGAAGCGATGGCGGAAGGGAGGGCGTTGAGTTCCCGCTCGATTTCGCTGAGCGCGGCCTCAGAGTCCGCGTCATCTAGTTCCTCCGGAGCGCCCAGAGTGTTCCCCTGCCACTTGACCACCAGCGCGGCCGCGCGCACGTCTCCGCCCTTCGCTAAGTCCAGCATCACCCGGGCAACCGCCGGGCACTCCGCGCTGAGCATCTCCGCCAGTGCCTGCATCTCCCCCTTGCGGACGTCCGCCCCGTCTCCCCGGTGTTCCCCGTCCGCGCGACTTCGACGCCACCGGCGCACCGTACGGGCGGATACACCCACCGCTTCGGCCACCTCCTCGGCTGATTGCCCCTCGCCGAGGAGTGAGTGTGTCTTCTCTTGAAGCCCGCGTAGTTCGCTCTTAGGGCGCCCAGCCATGGACATCTCCCAAGGAGGATATGGGGCGACGAGGGCGCGAAACGGCCCCCCAAACGGCAGAAGCGACGCCTGCCTCCAGACGCCACCGGCTCTATTATAACACACCCTGTCAAGACCTCAGCCGTAAAAGCCAGCAAATTACTGCCTTTTTATGGTGACAAAACGGGCAAGATCGCGCCGCTTCCAGCGCGCGCACCCTCTTGGACCTCGCTCGGGATGCCAGTCAGATGGCCGAGTCCTTTCGGCCTGCAATCGCCGCCGCCGTGGCTCTGCGTCGGCGTGCTCGCAGCCTCTTCCAAGGGAAGTGTGAACGGCGGCGGCACATCAATGTGTTGACGGCAACACAAGGTTGTGCTAGTATCCGGCTTGTTTCTGGCACAGCGAGGGGAAAAGCACGGCTGTGTCCGGATTGTCGCACAGCGAAGGAGACCTGAATGGCGGAAGTTCAGCAAGGGCGGGCGCGCGACTCCGTTCGTCCTGTTGACCTAGGCAAGCTGCTCGAGCGACTTCAGCTCGGGATCGGACAGGCCGCTCATCTCTGCGGTGTCTCCATTCGCCAGCTTTCCTACTGGACGGACAAGGGGATCATAAAGCCCCTCGAGCGCGGCAGCAGTCGCACCTACGACTACCCGGCCATTGTCAAGGCGTGTCTCATAAAGCAGGGACTGGATAAGGGCTACAGCCTCGAGGGGGCAGTGGCCGAGGCTGAGATCTTCCTGGAGCGCCAGGACAAGCAGGAGACGGAACTGGCGGCCATGCCGGAGGCGCAGCTTCGGGAGCTTCTGGTGGACCGAACGGAGCAGCTGCGCGGGTTCGCTGACCGCATCCGGCGGGGCCTGCGCACCTACCGGGTCAGCGGAGACCTGGGGAGGCTGGTGGCCTCCGTGAGCGGGCTGGAGAAGTTGATCGCATTCCTCGAAGCTAATCCCTACACGGTGAATACAGCGCGCCAGATCGCACTCCGCGTGGGCCGCGAGGCGGAGGCGGTGCAGCAGGAGCTCGAGCTGCTCGAAAAGAGGCGCTTCGTCCAGAAGATCAGCTATCCCGGTGCTGACGTATATCGCTACATCCCGCCGCGTCGCCGCTAGCTCGGCGCCAGGGGCGAACCTGGCGCCGTCGACCGGATAGAGGCCTGAGGAGATTCGGATGGATCGAGTTAGAACGGGTATCGACGGTTTAGACCAACTCCTCTTCGGGGGCTTCCTGCGAGGGGACGCGATCCTGGTGGCCGGTGCGCCTGGGTCGGGCAAGACCAGCCTCGGTATGCAATTCCTCTACAATGGCATCACCCAGTACCAGGAGCCCGGGCTCTTCATCACGTTTGAGGAGTTCCCGCAGCGAATCTACCGAGATGCCAGCAACTTCGGCTGGGACTTTCGCGACCTCGAGGAGCAAGGGAAGCTGAAGATACTGTTTACCTCTCCCGAAGTGCTGCAGCAAGACATCGTCCGCGATCACGGCCTGGTAAACGAGATGATAGCCGAGATCGGGGCGGCCCGGGTGGTGGTGGACAGCATAAGCCACCTTCACGACAGCAGTCAGGGCCCTGGTGGCTTCCGCGAGGCGGTCTATGGTCTCGTCAACGCCCTCAAGCGTGAGTCGCTTACCTCCGTGCTGCTGCGGGAGCTGCGGGAGCAGGAGGAGGTCGGCAGCGGACCCGAGGAATTCGTCGCCGACGGGCTCATCCTGTTGACTCGCGAATACGTCGGCGGCCACCACATGCGCTTCCTCGAAGTGCTCAAGAGCCGCGGCTCCCCTCACATCGCCATCCCCAGCCTCTTCTCCCTCGGCGAGGGCGGCATCAGAGTCCTGCCCCCGTTCCAGGAGCCGTTCTATCGCTTCGAGGAGGCCGTCTCCACCGGCATCCCTCAACTCGACGACCTCCTCGGCGGCGGAATCCCCTATGGCAGCGCCTACCTGGTGGAGATCGACGCCAACCTCCACCAGGACATCTTCGATGCCGGCTTTGCCAAGGAGGCCCTCGAAGCCGGAGATTCCTTCATGCGGGTGGCCGGCCAGAGCGATGAGAAGTCCCGCTGGCGCGCCCTGATGAAGGCGGCCGGCATGGAGCAGATGCTGCAGAAGGGCCTGGACATGGGCGAGGTGACCCTTCTCTGGGACGGCGGGAAAGACGACACCTCCCATCACTCTCTGGAAACCCTGAGAGAGGAGGTCGGGCGGGTCTGCGGCGTAGCCTCCGAACGGCGCCTGCGCATCCAGGCCGACGTGTCGCGTCTCTTCTCCCTCTTGCCACCGGGAGAAGGCTACGCCGCCTTCTCGAATCTCACCGCTCTCTGCCGAGGTGTGGACGCGGTGGTCCTCGGCGTCGTCAGCCCCCCGACGATTCCAACAGAGCAACTCGAGAAGCTGCGCATCGCAGCCGACGGCATTATTCGCCTGTGGACAGAGGGCAGCTACTCGTACCTCCAGGTAGTCAAGACCGTCAACTCCGCGCGCAGCCCCGTTTACGCAATAAACCAAGTGCCACGGCCCCCCTTCATCGACATCGTGCGCCAGTAGGCCGTCGTCCCCTCGTCTCCTTGACTTTTGGGAGTGAGAGAGATAGAATGCGGATGTCTCGCGTGCGCGAGGGGCCAGCCCGGCGACTCGGCGCAAGCCGGGCGAGGCGGCCTGTCCGTCACCGGCGGACGGGCCGTTCACGCGTGAGGAAAGGAAGCGGGTGATGCACAGGCATGCTGCCGCGATCGGCATCTTCATGCTCATAATGTTCGCCGCCGTCGGCTGCGGCCGCCAAAAGCAAGAGGTGATAGCTCGCGTCGACCAGCATCCCATCACCCAGCGCGAGCTGTGGGAGTCACTCGAGCAGGCAGAGTACGGCGAGGCCGGTCGGCGCGGCCTCGACGCCCTCATTGTCCGTCAGCTCGTCCGGCACGAAGCGCGTAAGCGGAACATCGAGGTGACCCGGGATGAGCTGCAGAGTCGCATCGACGCGCTCAAGGACTACCGGCTCGCCTACTCCGGCAAACCATGGGAAGCGTGGCTAGCTGATACCGGACAGGCGGAGGAAGACGTCGCCCGCTCCCTCAGCCTCCAAATGCTCATCGCCAAGCTGATCCTCACCGAGGAGGACCGCGAGCGCTACTTCGAGGAGCACAAAGACGAGATTGTGGAGTTGCCCCACAACAACGAATCAGTCATCTATCGACAGATCGTGGTCGCGTCCAAGGAGGAGGCCGAGGCCATTCACCGAGAGCTAACGGCCGACGAGTCCGGCGAAGAGGGCGCTGACTTCGCCGAGATCGCCGAGGCCCGCTCCCTCGATCCGGTCAGCCGGCCCCGCGGCGGCATGATGGGCTGGGCGATCAAGGGCAAGAGCGGCGAACCCGAGCTGGAGCAAGTGCTCTTCTCATTGGGGGAGGGCGAGATCGGCGAGCCTATGCCATTCTTGGTACCGATGCCTCCGGATGCCGAAGAGGGAGAGGCGGAGGAGGCCGAGCAGGCGCCCCCAGAGCTGTGGCGCATCGTCAAGGTCGAAAGACACGTCCCGCCACACGAGATCACGTTGGCCGACAACGCGGATGTGATAGAGGAGTCGATGCTGAACGAAGCCGATCATCAGCTTCAACTCCATCAGTTCTTCGTCGACCTCCGGGAGCGAGCGGACATCGAGATTGTCGCTCCTCGATATCGCGCCCTCGGCGATGCCTACCGGCGGGGTCGAGAAGCGCGCGAGCGCCGTCTGGCAGCCCCGCCGCTGGCCACACCGGTAGCGCCAGCGCCGCTGGGAGTGTCACCTCAACCAGCCGCGCAAGGAGAGCCAGCGCCGCCCACCGGGGAGTAGCGCAGTCCCGCCGCGGCAGACGGCGGGAGTTGATCAGATAGCCCCAGCGGTGTGCCGCTCCTCCTGCTCGAAGCGCGCTGAGCCGTGCCCCGGACGTGCAAGAAGGTCTATGAACGAGCGTACGCCATCGGCAAACATGGCGCGGTTCTCCGATCTCGTCGCAGTCATGGCGCGACTGCGGAGCCCCGAGGGCTGTCCCTGGGACCGGAAGCAGGATCACCGATCACTGCGGCCTTGCCTCCTTGAAGAGGCCTACGAGGTGCTGGAGGCGATCGACCGCGACGACTCGCAGGCGCTCCGCCAAGAGCTGGGTGACTTGCTGCTTCAGGTCGTCTTCCACGCGCAGCTCGCGGCCGAGGCCGGCCGGTTCGACATAGACGATGTGGTGCAGGGCCTACGCGATAAGCTCATCGCCCGCCATCCCCACGTGTTCGGCGACAGCTCCGCGGACACGCCCGAGGAGGTGCTCCACCAGTGGGACGGCCTCAAGCGGCGGGAGCGCGGCGAGGACGAAGACAGCACGAGCCTTTTGACCGATGTGCCGAAGACGCTTCCCGCCCTGTCGCGAGCCCAAGTGGTCCAGCGCCGCGCCGCCCGCGCCGGGCATGGCCGCGCCGACGACGAGGTGCAGGCCTCGGCCTGCGCCGCCCTGGGTGTGCTCACCAGAGAGAACCCCGACCCAGAGCAGGCGCAGCTTGCCCTGGGCGAGCTGCTGCTGGCCGCGGTGGATCTCGCGCGCGCCGCCGGCCTCGACGCGGAGCAGGCGCTGCGGGAGCGAGTCAACACACTAATCACGGAGTTTCGGAGGGGAGAAGGCGGCCCTTCATCCACGCTGGGGCCGACGCACGGGAGAGCTAGTCCTGGGTGAGGCCACTGCCAGCTGAGCCGCCTGCTGCATGGATCGTTATGTGAGGGCGCGAGAGGAGTTCTGCACCATATCTGCTGGGAATTCTCCACCGCAGGCAACACATCAGATCGTCGACCGAAAGGAGTTGTTGTATCGTGGCTAAGACCAAGAAGCAAGTCTACGGCTTTGACGAGGGAAACAAGGACATGAAGGCCCTGCTGGGGGGCAAGGGTGCCAATCTCGCCGAGATGAGCAACCTCGGCATCCCGGTGCCTCCGGGCTTCACCATCACCACCGAAAGCTGCATCCGGTACCTCAGCGCCAATCGGCTGCCTCCCGGCCTGATGGCTCAAGTCAAGGCCGCCATGAAGCAGGTGGAGAAAGAGACCGGAAAGGACTTCGGCGATCCGCGGAATCCCTTGCTGGTTTCGGTACGGTCCGGAGCTATGATGTCCATGCCCGGCATGATGGATACAATCCTGAACCTGGGCCTCAACGACGACACCCTCCAGGGCATCATCGAACTCACCGGCAACGAGCGCTTCGCTTACGACGCCTACCGGCGCTTCATCATGATGTTCTCCTCCGTGGCACTGCATCTGGAGCGGGCCAACTTCGAGAAGATGCTCGAAGCGATGAAGACGAAGCGTGGTGTCAAGCAAGACACCGAACTCACCACGGCGGACCTAAAAGCGCTCGTCGGCCAGTACAAGGCCTTCTTCAAGAGGAAGATGAAGCGGGACTTCCCGGCCCACCCCATGGAGCAACTGGAGACGGCCATCCGAGCGGTCTTCAGCTCCTGGAACATTCCCCGTGCCATCTCCTACCGCAACTTCTACAAGATCCCCCATGACCTCGGGACCGCTGTCAACGTCCAGACAATGGTGTTTGGCAACCTGGGAGATGACTCTGGCACCGGCGTCGCCTTCACCCGCGACGTCGCCACCGGTGAGAAGAAGATCTACGGCGAGTTCCTCATGAACGCCCAGGGCGAAGACGTCGTCGCGGGGGTCCGTACCCCAATCGACATCGCGAAACTCGAAAAAGAGAATCGCAGGGTCTACCGGGAGTTCGTCCGCCTCGCGACCCGCATCGAGAAGCACTACAAGGACGCGATGGACATCGAGTTCACCATCGAGAAGGGCCACCTCTACATCCTCCAGTGCCGGGTCGGTAAGAGAACGGCCCGCGCCGCCGTCCGTATCGCAGTCGAGATGGTCAAGGAGAAGCTCATCACGCGCGAGGAAGCCATCATGCGCGTCGAGCCCGATCAGATCAACCAGCTTCTACTGCCGGCATTTGACCCGAGGGAGAAGGAGGCAGCCGCCAAAGAAGGTCGGCTGCTGGCCCGCGGCCTCAACGCCTCTCCCGGCGCGGCCAGCGGCGCCGCCATCTTCACCGCCGACACAGCGGCCGAGCTCGGCGCCAGCGGGCAGGCCGTGGTGCTTGTCCGCCCGGAGACCACGCCGGACGATGTCCACGGCATGCTCGCCTCCAAGGGCATCCTCACAGCCCGCGGCGGCGCCACCAGTCACGCGGCCGTCGTCGCCCGCGGCCTGGGCTTGCCTTGCGTCGCCGGCTGCGAGGCGATCCGCGTGGAGGAGGCTAAGCGCCGACTCTCCGTCGACGGCAAGGCGCTCAAGGAGATGGACGCCATCTCGATCGACGGCACCACCGGTGAGGTCTTCGCCGGCCTCATCCCGACTATCGCGCCGAACCTGCAGAAGGAGAAAGAGCTTCAGGCACTCCTGGGTTGGGCTGACAAGATCCGCCGCCTCGAGGTATGGGCCAACGCGGACTATCCTCGCGACGCCAAGCGCGCCCGCGGCTTCGGCGCACAGGGCATCGGCCTCTGCCGCACCGAGCACATGTTCATGGAGACCGAGCGCCTCCCCATCGTCCGGCGCATGATCCTCGCCAACACCTCTGAGGAACGCGAGAGCGCGCTGGCCGAGGTCCTGCCGTTCCAGCGCAAGGACTTCGAGGGGATCCTCAAGGCGATGGACGGGCTGCCAGTCGTCATACGGCTCATCGATCCCCCCCTTCACGAGTTCCTGCCCAGCCACGACGAGCTGCTCGAACAGGTCTGCCGGCTGGAGATCAAATCGCCCAACTCTCGCAAGCTCAAGAGCCTCCGCACGATGCTCGAAGCAGTGGAGAGCATGCGCGAGATGAACCCGATGCTCGGCATGCGCGGCTGTCGGCTCAGCATCGTCATGCCGGAGATCGTGGAGATGCAGACGCGGGCCATCATCGAAGCTGCCTGCCGGTGCCAGAAGAGGGGCATTGACGTGCACGTCAAGATCATGATCCCGTTGGTCGGCCACGTGAACGAGCTCAGTTGGATTCGCGAACGACTGGAGCCGGTGGCCCAGGATGTCATGGACAAGAAGGGCGTCAAGGTGGACTACAAGTTCGGGACCATGATCGAGATCCCGCGGGCGGCCCTCACCGCCGATGAGATCGCCACAGAGGCCGAGTTTTTCTCCTTCGGGACCAATGACCTCACTCAGACCTGCTTCGGCTACTCGCGGGATGACGCCGAAGGCAAATTCCTCCTCCGGTACGTGGAGGACAAGATTCTCCCCGAGAATCCCTTCCAGACACTCGATCAGGAAGGGGTAGGCAAGCTGATGGAAACCGCCGTGACCCTGGGACGCCAGACCCGACCTGACATTGAGCTGGGCATCTGCGGAGAGCACGGAGGCGATCCACGCTCCGTCGAGTTCTGCCACGAGATCGGCCTCGACTACGTGAGCTGCTCTCCCTTCCGGGTGCCCATCGCCCGGCTCGCCGCCGCTCAGGCGGCCGTTCAGGACAAAGTCGAGGGCAGCGACTCCCGCTAACCCTAACTCGCAGGGCAGAGGCGTGTCTCCTGCCCTGCTCTTGCCGATATGCCGTGTCGCCGGGAGAGTTCTTGCCGGGCAATCAGCCAAACCGGCGGGACTGCCAGCGATCAGTTCCCGTGGATCTTCCTCACTCGCCTTTGCCGCTTGCTGGCGATAGGCGGGACGCTGTGTGCCTCACCTGCTCGGACGCGATTGCGGTGGACGAGATTCGCCCGACACCGATGAGGCTGAAGACACCGGAACTGCGGGACTTCGCCCGCACTGCGAGACTGACGATTCCTTGACATCCGCACCCAAAAAGGGGACAATCGTCCCCAAAAAGGGGACAATTTCCGCTAAGAGCAGCACATGATCGACGCTCTCTTTCCATGGGTCAGACGGGACATTCTCGCCCTGCTGTTCACCAGGCCGGGTGAAGCGTTCTACCTGCGTGAGATCGTACGGGCCACTCGCGGCGGCAGGGGAGCCGTCGCGCGCGAGGTGCACTCGCTGACCGAGGCGGGGATCTTGCGTCGGGATAGGCGCGGCAACCGGACTTACTACCGTGCCGACCCAGACTGCCCAATATACTCAGAGCTCCGTGGGCTCATGCTGAAGACGACCGGCCTGGCCGACATCCTCCGCAGAGCATTGGGGGCTGTCAAGAGCATACGGCTGGCATTCGTCTACGGAAGCGCGGCGAAGGGAACGCTCGACGCGAAGAGCGACGTCGACATCCTGATTGTCACTGACGCTCCCTTCGGAGATGTATCCGGTGCGCTCCTGCCCGCGCAAGAGGGCCTCGGTCGACAGATCAGCCCGACCGTCTACTCAACCCAGGAGTTCGCCGAGAAGCAGGAAGCGCGAAACCACTTCCTCAGTCGGGTGCTGGACGGGCCGAAGATAATGCTGGTGGGCACGCTCGATGAAGCTTCGTGAGTGGATGGATCAGCACCGGAACGAAGTGCTGGAAGCAGCGCCGACGCGGCAAGCGATTGCCGACCTCATCGCGGTCACCCACCGCGAGATCGGAGACGCGGAGTCCGTCCGGTCGGACGACGGCCGTCTGGAGCACGCCTTTGCAGCGTGCCTGGCAGCGGCAAGTGCTGCCCTCCTCGCCTGCGGCTTCCGGTTACGCCAAGGCACAGGGGCACACCACTACAGACTCATCGAGTCGCTTGAGCATACTCTCGGTTTGACTCGCCGTGAAACGCAGGAGCTCGAGAAGTACCGGGGCAAGCGGAGCCGTTCGATGTATGAGCGAATCGGAGTCGTCACGAGAACAGAGGCTGACGCCGCACTTGCCGCTGCGCGGCGCTTGCGAGGTCGAGTGATTTCCTGGCTTGCCGCCAGACACCCTAACCTCGCGCAGGGAAAGCAAGTCTAGTTCGCAGTGCTGCCGCCTCCAGGCGAAGGCGGCCTGTTTTACCCTGAGCTTGCCGAAGGGCCTCCTCTCGCCGCCCTGGACTTCACACCGCTCCATTGCTGCGCGAGAATTGAGGGGGTCCGGCTGTGAGGCATCACATCCGCTTCGGCAGCACGCTAGCGAAGCGGCAAACTGACTTGGGCAGGCCGTCTCAGACGGCCTGCCCACTCTTTGCATGCCCGCCATCTCACAATGGACACCCCAATATGGAATCATCAGAGTAAGCATCGTTTCCTTTCGGACGCGGGGAGCGGGGAGCGGACTGGTCTAGTGTCGCCGGGCCAACTCTCCCCGCTTCTCCACAAATCCTCCCAGGAACCGCCCCACGCGCAGAGAACACGCCGTTCGCGTTCGCGGAAACCGGGAAGAAGGAGACGATACCTAATGCGTGAAGCCCTGTGCGCCTTCCTTACCCTCTGCGCTTGCGCCTTCTTCATCGCCGCGGCCGGGTGCTCATCCACTCCCCCCCCTCATCGTCCCGGGGACTATCAGGTCATCATGTGGGTCCTTGGCGGCGCCACCGGCAATCCTGATCTCTTCTTCCAGCGCCTGCGAGAGGCCAACGTCACTGCAATGCAGGTTCATCCCTGGGAATCGCCCGACCCGGCCCTGTCCCGCGGCTTCAGCTTCTACGTCGAGAACATCCACCGGATCGCCTTCCTCCACGAGAAGAAGCCCATCTACGAGGCCGACTGGAACGGCTATACGAGCACCCGCGACAAGAAGCACCTCATCCGCAAGCCCTGTCTTCACGATCCCGCGTACCTCGCCGACGCAAAGCAGGACATCCAAGGCGACGTCCGGCAGTTCGCCGGCCTCGGACCGCTCCTTTACGACTTGGGCGACGAGTGTTCCATCACGAGCTTCGCCAGCCCCATGGACTACTGCTTCTCCGACTTAACCCTTGCCGCGTTCCGCACCTGGCTGCGCGACCAGTACGGCACTCTTGATCGCCTCAACGCAGGGTGGGATACCAGCTTCGCTCGCTGGGACGATGTGGTTCCCATGACCACGTACGAGATCAAGGACCGCGAGAATGCCGGCAGCGAGAATTACTCCCCCTGGGCCGACCACCGCACCTTCATGGACATTACTTTCGCCGAGTGCTGGCGGCAGTTCCGAGAATGGGTCCGCGAAATCGACCCCAACACCCCTGTCGGCCTCGAAGGCACTCAGATGCCGGCCGCCTTCGGCGGATACGATCTGTGGCGCCTCTCTCAGGTGATCGACTGGGTGGAGCCTTACGACATCGCCAACTCGCATGACATGTTCCGCTCCTTCATGCCTCCCGGCACGCCGATCTACGCCACCCTGTTCGAGCACGACCCCAACCATGCCAGCCGACGCCTCTGGCACCTCCTTCTCAACGGCGACCGCGGCGTCATCATCTGGTGCAGCAAGGACTGGTTCGACTACGAATCGCCCGAGCTCACACCCGAACCCTTCGTCGCGGGCATGGCCGAGCTCTTCGCTGAATTGCGCGGCTCGGCCGCTCGCGCCATCATGCCTGCCCGACGGGAGAGGCCCCGAATCGCCATTCACTACTCTCATGCCTCCGTCCAGGTCGCCTGGATGCTCGACTCGCGCGAGGACGGAGACACCTGGCCTCGCCGCTTCTCCTCCTGGGAGGCCACTCACTCTCGGCTGGCACTCGCACGCAACAGCTGGACCAAGCTCATACAGGATTCGGGGTTGCACTACGACTTCGTATCTACGCACCAGATCCTGGATGGCGTGCTCGGAGAACGCGGCTACCAGGTCCTCATCCTGCCGCAGTCGCTGGCCATCGGCGAGCGAGAGGCAGCAAGAATAGAGGCTTTCGTGCGCGCCGGCGGAGCTGTCATCGCCGACTTCCTGCCAGGCGTCTTCGACGAGCGCTGCAAGCGCCGGGCCACCGGAGCGCTCGACGGCATCTTCGGCGTCAGGCGGAACGCACGTGGCATGATTCAGCAGCCTGAAGGGAGCGACGGTGTGGGCTTTCGCCTGGCCGGCAGCCACCTTCCCCTCGGCCCTGCCGAGCCTGAGCTCCGCCTTGTCGCCGGCCGTCCCGCCGCCTACACGGCGTCCCTCGCGCTCGACGTGCCCGCCATTGCCGGGGCGGACAACACCCCGGTCCTCATCGAGCGGAGCGTAGGCAAGGGAAGGACCCACTACCTGAACCTGTCCCTGATCGACTACGCCAAGTGGCGCCTCACCGGCGACGACGGCCCGCTGAGGGAGCTAGTCGCCGACATTTTCACCGCTTGCGGCGCCGCGCCCGCCATCAAAGTCACCCGGGCTCCCGACGGTGGCCCTCCAGTCGGCTGTGAGGTCATAACCTACATGGGGGATGGATGCCGCTACCTCGCTATCATGCGGAATCCGGAGTATCGCGTCGGCAGCCTCGGCGAGATCGGCTACACCGACAACTCACGCTTCGAGCAGCCCGAACAGCTCGTCGTCGAGTTCGACGCTCCCACTCACGCCCGCGACCTCCTGTCCGACCGCGACCTCGGCCAAACAGAGCGGGTCGAGCTCACGCTCGACCCGTGGAAACCGCTGATCCTGGAGCTGCGGCCCCCCGAAGCCTAGAGCGCATTTCATAGCCCTCACTCGCCTGGCTGTCGGCCAGAGACGCTGGCATGAAATGCGCCTGTTGGAGACTGGCGGCTTGTGCTGCTGTTTCATAGCCTCAGATGGAGGTTATGAAACAGCTTCTAGTTGGCCAGCTTCGGGTTCATCCCCCCATCGAACACCACATACGCGTTCCCGTTGTCCAAGCTCAACCGCACCGCCTCATTCACCGCCACGCCGATCAAGGCCTGCCTCGGCAGCGGACGCTGCCCCGCCTCCCAGTCGCCTAGCTGCTTCTCGCGGTGAGCGACGGCTTCATCCTTGGACATCCCCTCGGTCGCGATGTGGAGCTCCCGAATATCTCGCAGCCATCGCGAAATGCTCTCATACCCGTAGCCCGTATACTCGATTGCGCTCTCCTCCTCCCAGCTGTCGTAGTGCCGGAAGAAGTTCGGGTTGATCTGCTCGAAGCCATCGTCGTCGGTCAGGACATGCAGGTTCCGGAACTTGTGGTCCGCCCAGTACTCGCCCTTCGTCCCGCTGATCTGCAGCCCCTGATTGGTCATCGCCGAGTTCTTCTCCGAACACACCCACGAGGTCTGCACCCACAGCACCGACCCATCCTCCCACTCGATCACCGCCTGCACCGCGTCGTACGCGTCACTGCCCGTGCTCGGAAGGAACTTCTTCTGCCCGAAGGCGGCCACCCGCTTCGGCCTGAGCCCGGTGATGAAGTACCAGGCATCCACATAGTGCACCCCAACGTACTCGAACGGGCTTGACTCATGCGCCCACAGCCGGAACTGCTTCAGTGGCATGTACTTCGGCTCCTCGATCCACGCGTGCCCGTGCAGCATCTCCCCGAGATCGCCCCGGCGCACGCGATACCGGGCGAGCCTCACCGCCCGGTCCATCCGCTTGTGGTAGTCGGTGGCCACATACACCCTGCGCTTCTCTGCGGCGGCGATGATCTCGCACGCCTCCTTCACCTTCAGGCACAGCGGCTTCATAACGATCACATCGTGGCCCGCCTCAATCGCATCCAGCGTCATCTGCGTGTGCAGATGGTCGGGCGTCGCCACCACCACCAGGCCGTGCTCTCCGAGCTTGCCCATCGCCTCCCGATACATGGTCGGCTGGTTGTCATCCGCCGCGTACTTATCCGGATCGGGATACCCCGAGAACTCCTCCTTCGGAAACAGCTCCCGGCACTGCTTGGTGATGCCGGAGTTCAACGATGAAACTGCAATGTTCCCGACAATCCCCCGCCGCCGGTCCTGGAACAGCGTCGGCAGCACAACCTCCTGGCTGATCATGCCCCCACCGATGAGCAGAACGTCCAGCCTTTCATCCCAACTCATTGCGCGCCTCCTCGATCGCCTCCCGCAGCACTCCGAGTCCCTCCAACACCGCCTCCTCAGGCGTCACCAGCGGCGGCGCGATCTTCACCGTCGCTCCGCCGAAGCCGACCGGATGGAACATCAGCAAGCCCTTCTCGATGCAGCGATCCACGGTGCTCGACGCAAGCTCCGCATCCGGCTCGATCCCGCCCGGCTTCACCATATGCAGCCCCGCCACCATCCCTCTGCCCATCGCCGCGCCGCACACATCCGAATGCTGCTCCCTGACCTTGCGGACCCCCTCCTCCAGCACCGCCCCGACCTTCGCCGCCTTCTCCGGGAGCTTCTCATTCACGACCAGCCCCAGATTGGCCAGCGCCGCCGCCACGCAGATCGGGTTGCCGGTATGTGTGCTCGTCATGCTTCCCGGAGGGTACTGGTCCATCAGATCCGCCCGTCCGATGACCGCCGACAGCGGCAGTCCACTGGTGATTCCCTTCCCACAGCACACAACGTCGGGTACGATCCCGTAGTGCTCGAATCCCCACATTTTCCCCGTCCGCCCGAACGCGGCCTGGACCTCATCCATCATCAGCACTATCTTGTGCTCCTTGCACCAGGCGGCCAGGTTCTGCGCGTACTTCTTCGGAAGAAAGGCGACGCTTCCTCCCTGGTAGGTCTCCGTGATTACCCCGGCAATCCGATTGGGCTTGAACTCCCGCTCCTCCAGCGTCTTCAGAAAGAAGTCGAAGCTCGTGTCCTCACACCGGAACCCGTCGGGGAAGGGAACTTGCACCATGTCGGGGTCCAGGTTGACGATCCACTCCTTCAGAGCCGGGATCCCGCCGATCATCTGCGCCCCCAACGTTCGCCCGTGGAACGCGCCCTCATAGCTCACGATCCCGATCTTGCGGTCTCCTCCGACCCCGCGCCCGTAAGTACGCGCCAGCTTGATCGCGCACTCCGTCGTCTCCGACCCCGTGGTCAGCAGAAACACCTTCTCCAGCGGCCCCGGCGAAAGCTCCGCCAGGCGGTGAGCCAGCCGCGCCCTGATCTCACTCGGAAAGCAGTAGTTGTGCAGCAGCTCCTTGCCAGCCTGCTCGCAGACTGCCTCCACGATTTCGCGCCGCCCGTGTCCCGCGTTCGCCACCAAGACCCCCGAGCTCCAGTCTATCCACGTGTTCCCCCATGCATCGTGCACCTGAAAGCCCTCCGCTCGATCCCAAACCACCGCCGGCTGTCCCCGCATGGATACCGGCTCATCCCGATAAAGCGACTCCAGAATGGCGACCGATTCCGGCACCGGGATCGGGGTCTGAATCCGCCGGAACTTCGTCTCCACCTTGGAGACGTTTCTCGGGACAAGAGCGGCTTCGCTCATGTGCCATCCTCCTCCACGACAGTTCGGTGCTTCGGTAGCTTGCTCCCGAAGCCTGCCCCTCCCCTGCTCCCCCCCATGCCCGTATCCCATCACACCAATCAGCGCGGTCGTCCAAACAACAACCCGCCCCATGATAACACACGGGGCGGCCCCATCACGCTACGTAGTAGTTCAACGGAGAGGAACGAGGCCCCTGCCTTACCGCTCTGTGACGCGGGCATCCCGCCGGAGGCGGACCGGGGGGGCGGTCGCCGCAGGCGACCTAGCCACGTGTCTCCTGCCTTGCAGACGTTGCTTCGATAGCTTGCTGCCGAAGCCGAAGAACTGGGCAGGAGGCACGCTCCTGTCCTACGAATTGCTCCGTTAGAAAGCCTGCCAACGGAGTCAGCCATGAACTTGAGTCTCGCAACCGTGACAGTCGCGATGGTCGCCATGTTCGCGCTGTCTCGAAGCGCGGCCGCCAAGGTCTATAAGGTCAGCGATCTCGACACCCTTCAGACGCTCTGCGCGGAGACGGCCGAGCCGGGCGACGTGATCGAGATACAGCCGGGGACCTACTACCTCGACAGATCTCACATACCGGTGACGCGCAGCGGCGAGCCGGGGAACCCGATCATCATCCGCGGCCTGGTGAAGGAGGGCAAGCGACCGGCGATCGACGCCAGCCGGGTGAACGTGAAGCGCGGCATCTTCCGCACGGAGGAGATCACCCACGACGTGGTGTTCGAGGACCTGGAGCTGCGCAACGCCTGGGGCGCCCGCTTCCCCGACCGGGAGCGGTACGGCACCAACGCGGGCGCTATCTACTTCCAGGGCAAGAACCTGACGGCCCGCCGCGTCCACTCCCACCACAGCGAGGACGGATGGTTCGCCATCCACGCGGCCGACAATATCGTCATCGAAAACTGCGAGATCGGCCACAATGGCACGCAATACAAGGGCCGACATAACGCCACCCACAACTTCTACTTCTGCGCGGAGCGCCAGGTGATCCGCAACTCCTACATCCACCACTCGACCGAGGCGCAGAACTTCAAGAGCCGCGGGCACAACACCATCCTCGCCTATAACTGGATCGAGGAGGACGCGGGCTACAGCACCGAGGTGGCCAGCGGCAATGAGGGCAACACGCTGTGGATCGGCAATGTCATCATCAAGCGCACCGAGCAAGGCCGCCCGCAGCGGCGGATCCTCGGGGTGGGCGACGGCACCGGCGTGGCGAAGGGGCGGCTGACGATGATCAACAACACCATCATCTCCACCCTGCCCAACGACCTCTACCTGTTCACCGAGAAGTCTTCGACCTGTGATGTGGTACTCATCAACAACGTCTTCGCCGGGCCGTCCACGCGCTTCCTCGAACACAACGGCCAGGGCCGGATCACCGGCACGAACAACTGGCTTCAGAAGGAGATGAACGTGCCCGAGGGTGTGACCGACAGCATCTTCGGCGACGACCCTGGCTTCGTCGATCTGGCCGGGCACGACTTCCGGCCGCGCCGCGGCTCTCCTCTCATCGACGCCGGCCACCCCTTCCCCGAGTACCTGAACGCGGCGCAAGGCTTGGAGCAAGTCCTCCCCACGCACGAGCCCAGCCGCGACCCCGACGCCAGCATCAAGCGCATCATCGAGGGCACGGTTGACATCGGGGCCTTCGAGTATCGAGACGGGCAGAGCGACGTCCGGTAAACGAGAGGCGACGGGAGAACGCTGACGCAGGAGCACCGAAGGGCCGCCCTTCTCATCGGTGGCCGAGGCGCTTTGTTGCTTGTATGGTTTGCGGTGAGGGAAGCTGTTGAGTTAGTATGGAGACCCCGGGGTGGATGGGCTGCCGAAGCCTCCCCGTAACGTGCTCCACCTGTCGGAAACCGCGTAGGGCAGGAGCGTGTCTCCTGCCTTGCAGCCGTTGCTTCGGTAGCTTGCTGCCGAAGGGGGTGGGACAAGGGCAGGAGGCGAGCTCCTGCCTAACACGAGCCCTCCCAACCCTCGCGCACCTAGGGAGCGGCCGTCAAGGGCACCGCGGGGCTCTAAGTAAACCCGCGGCACACCACTCACTCCTGCAGCGCCTCCAGGAGCGCCGCGGGGTTCACGATTCCCCCCTCTCCTCCGGCGGCTTGGGTCATCGTGTAGTCGGTCATCGCCTCGATCGTGAGCTCTCGGAACTCCGCCTCGCCGACCTCGGGCGCGGGCTTCCCGGTCAGCCCCTCGTACCTGACCTTGAGCAGGCGCGCCACTTCCTCCTCGCCATCGCGCTCCTTCGCCGCCGCGACGGAGGTATCGAACCGGCGCTCCATCTGCTCTCTCACCTCTTCCCGCGAGCGCGGGGGCGTTGCGCTGGGGTCGGGTGTGGTGCCCGTCGCCAAAGCCGTCTCCCAGAACAGCTCCGGGGTGATGTCGGGGTCCACCTGACACGCGAGCGCGTAGAGCCCCGCGAGGTAGGGCGCGACCCAGCTCCATCCGCCCTGCCGGTGAAAGGTGTAGTCGCCCGCGCCGGTGGGCGCGGCCGTGGTGCGAGCGTCCATGGGGATCAGCAGCGTCGGCGTAGCGAGCCCCGGCCCCCAGGCGGTGATGGGATAGTAGGAGGCGGGATCATCCGGATCGTTCAGCGGCTCCCGCCCAAGCCCGTGGAACTGTAGGCCGTGGGTGTCGCGCAGGCAGGAGGAGATGACGAACACGCCCTCCTCCTTCGCCCGCTCCACGGCCGCCATCGCTTCTTCGTAGCCGGGCTGGCCGGGCGCCCAGCCGACCTCGATGGAGATGACGCGGATCTTCCGCGCCGCGGGCAGGTCGCGGTTGAGGTCGAGCAGGCGCTCGATGGCCCGCCCCGCCCACACGAAGTCCACCATCTCCCACCCCATCTCGGGTTCGGCCGCCGTCTCCCCCTTCTTGCGAGAGATCAGCTCGGCGAAGACTACACGTGACAGCGCGCGGGCCCAAGGGATCGGGTTGGATGTCATCCAGAAGCTGGAGATGTAGTAGAGGTCGGCCTCCGGGGCCACCCCCGCCGTCTTGCCGACGGCGATGGAGGCGACCGCGGTGCCGTGCATGGAGGCCTTTGGCTCAAAGCTGTGAAGCTCTTCGTAGAGGCGGAGCCGGTCCGAAAACTCGGCGTGCTCCACCAGTAGCCGGTGGTCGATGATGCCGATGGAGACTCCCCGGCCTGTGATCCCTCTCTCGTGCAGCGCGCGCAGCCCCAGGCCTGGGTTCTTGCCCAGCTCCATGGAGCGCTCCGGATCGAACGCATCCGGCAGCTCCTCCGGCCACTGCGTGTGGGTATCGAAGTTCGCCTGGAGCAGATCGGGCAGCCGCCCCGACAGGTCCAGCCCGCGCAGGTCCCAGCCCTGCAGGCGCACCTGGTGGGCGCTCAGCGAGTCGGGATCGTAGCGAGGCAGCGAGGCCAGCTCGCCCCGCGCGCCCACTTCGGGTGGTGGGTGACTGGCGAGGCCGGTGCCGCCCACCGTCAGGTGGGTGCGGAACCCGTAGAGCCTGTAGACGACGGCCCCCGCCACCAGGACCAGGCAGCACAGCACCAGCAGCGCGATAGCGAGCTTCCGTCTCATGCGCCCCTCCTCTCCGGCGTCGCCGCGGCCTGCACGCCCGTACGGCCCAAGCGCCCGCGACAATAATCAGACGCGCATTCGAGCACAGAAGTTCTCCCCAACCATTGCTTCAGCAGCGTGTGGCCAAGTCTGCCTCCGGCAGACGGCCGCCCCACTCCGCCATCGGCCGACCTACGGCCTCCCCACAGCAGGGAACTCGCTTCAGAAATGGAATCCCCACTTCAGAGCCACTCTCCACCGGAGCAGAGCATGTTTCGAGACCTCCTGACTTTGCTGGGACCACAGCTCGACGGGCGCCGTGTCTGGGACGACGCCGCCGCCATCCAGGCCATAGACCGTCACTTCACCTTCTCCAGCTTTCACCAAAGCGCACGCTACACCGCCGACCGACTCCGGGCCGCCGGCCTCAGCAGCGTCGAGATCCTCGAGGCCCCCGCCGACGGCCGCACCATCTTCGGCGACTGGATGATGCCGCTCGCCTGGGACGTCGACCAAGCTACCTTCGATGTCATAGCCCAGGATGGCTCCGCCGAGCGCCTCGCAGATCGAGCCGAGATACCTGCCTGCCTCGCTATGTGGAGCGCTCCCACCCCACCGGAGGGGGTGGAGGCCGAACTCACCTGGATCGAGAATCCGGCGGACAGAAAGAGCTGGACCCAGGAGACCATCCGCGGCAAGATTGTCTTCACCTCCGCCCATCCCCATTCGGTCAAACGCCTCCTCCTGGAGCAGGGCGCAGTGGGCATCCTCTCCGACTATCAGCCCCCCGAGGCCGATCTGCCCGACGCAGTCGCCTGGGTTAACGCCTGGAGCGATGACCCGGGCGGCTGGGCGCAGACAAACCGCGACGCCCTCGGCTGGTCCTTCCAGATCTCTCCACGCCGGGGCGCCAAGCTGCGGGGTCGGCTGCAGACGGAAGAGCATCTGCGCGGCCGCGCCCTCGTACGCTCCAGCCTCCAACCCGGGACCCTCCTCACCCCCACCGCCGTCATCCCCGGATCTGGCAGGGAGGAGATACTCCTTCTCGGCCACCAGTTCGAACAAGGGGCCGTTGACAACGCCTCCGGCTGCGCCGTCATGCTGGAGGTGGCCCGCTCTCTCCAGTCGCTAATCTCGGAGGGCAAACTTCCACCGCCGCAGCGGAGCATCCGGTTTCTCTTCGTCTCGGAGTGCTACACCACGCTCTTCTGGGTCGAGCATGCCCGCCGCGCCCGGCGCACCGTCGCTGGCCTCTGCCTCGATGCTGCCTGCGGCATTCCGGACCTCGCCCTACGGCCGCTCGAGATCTGTGTCAACCCCCACTCCCAGGCCAGCTATGTCGACGCGCTCCTGCTCGCCGTTGCGCGCGAGACGATGGCGACAGCTCCCCCCTACGCATGGGGGGAGCGGCCCTTCACCATGGGAACCGACAACCTGATCGTCGACAATACCATAGGGATCCCCTGCCCCTGGATCGGCGGCTCGAGCCGCACCTGGCACACGTCTGCAGACACCCTCGACGCTCTAGATTCCGGCTGCCAGGAACTCGTCGCGCGCATATCCGCGGCATACGCCTACCTCATCGCCTCCGCCGACGAAGGGCGCGCTCTCGACTTCGCGCACCTCGCCGCTGCCCGCGGTAAAGCCGCTCTCGCCGCGGCTGGCATCTTGGAGCTTGATCGCCTCCACCATAACGACCTGGACGACTCCCTTCTCCAGCTTTCCTACCTCGCCGAGCGCCACGCGGAAGCCATTGGCGCCGCCCTCAAGCTCCTCCCGGCCCCGCAGCGCCAACAGGCAAGACCCCACGTTCGCGCCCTCCAGCGCGAAGTGCGGCGCGCCGGGCGCGACGAGGCCGCCGCCCTCGCCCGCCGTGCCGGCCGCCCCGGCCACACACCCCCCCCCCACGAGCCCGAAGGAATGCTGGCGACCATCCGTCCCCGCCGTTTGGTGACCGGCCCCCTTACCTTCGACCGCGTCTCTCCCGAGGCGCGCGGCGGACAGGAAAGCCCCCGCTGGTCTACCGCCCTCTTCGCTCTGCTGAATTGGTGCGATGGACGGCGCTCCCTCGCCGAAGCCGCTCACCTCGCCGCCCGAGAGCTGCGTGCGATCCGAACCCTAACGCCGGACGAGCTTGCGAAGCAGATCCACCCGGAGGTCGCCTCCTTGCTCGACTACTTCCAGTTCCTCCGCCGTCACAACTACGTCACCTGGTGACCGCGACATGGCTGCCCCCACCAGTGCTGAAGGCCGCACCGTCACCATCTTTCACACGGCCGACCTCCACAGCCGTTTCCCTCCGGCCGCCGGCCGTCAGCTCGTACGCCTCAAAAAAGATCACCCAGGCTGCCTTCTGCTCGATGCTGGCGATGCCGTCGCGGCCGGCAACCTCACCTTCCGCCTCCGCGGCGAACCCATCCTCCGCCAGATGGCCGCCATCGGCTACGACGCCATGGCCATGGGCAACCGCGAGTCACACCCCACTCGGCGTTTTCTCGAACGCAAGCTGCGCGATGCATCCTTCCCCGTCCTCGCCGCCAATCTCGTACCCAAGCGCCAACCCCTCCCGCCCGTGGTCCGCGATCACGTGCTCTTCAGCCAACGGGAGGGCCACTGTGTCGCCGTCATCGGCCTCGCCCCACAGATCACAGACCCCAAGTCCCTCTGGGCACGTGTGACCGACTACGTCTTCGAGCACCCCGTCCCTGTCGCCCAAGGGCTCGCCGTCGAACTGCACCGGAAGGCCGACCTCGTCATCTGCCTCTCCCACTGCGGGGCCGAACTCGATCACCAGATCGCGGCGCTGCCCGAGGTCGATCTCGTTCTCGGCGGCCACAGCCACACCCAGCTCGTTGTCCGACAGCCCGGCAGCGCGCTAGTCGTCCATCCTGGCCGCCGCGGCAGTCACGTCGCCTGCACCGAACTCACCTGCCGCGCCGACGCACGCAGCGTGCTGCGCCCACTGGAGGCCGGTCAATGAATCAGCCTCAACAACCGCGCCGTAGACTGATCGGACGCTGGTGGGTCCAGCTACTCGTAGCACTCTGGATCCTGGCCATTGTCACCATCTACTTCCGCTTCCGGATCTCCGATCTCTTGGAGATCGCTGGCGTGAACCCCTGAGTCGGTATCACACCCATCGCATGTCTCTCGGCCGACGAGAAAAGGCACCCGCCTGCAGCGGGTGCCTTCACCCTCTTCCATCCAACCCGTGTGCTACCTTCGCTTCTTCTTCCGTGCGAACTGAGTATCCGTGACCCGCTTGTCCCCCACCCCCTTCTTCGGCCGCGACCTCGCCCTCAGCTCCACGAGAAGCTCCTCGTATTCGTTTCGCTTCACCGGAATCCGCACCGTCTTCTTCCGGTAGTGCGACAGGATCATCGCGTTCGCCAGCTCCAGCGACCAGATCCCCTCCGCCCCCGGCGTCACCAGCTCCTCCCCATACAAGATCGCGCGGCAGAAGTTCCTGGTGACCGCAATGTGCTCCTGCTCTCGCTTCCGCAGAGGCACCTCCACCAGCTTGGCCTCCGGCGCCGCCCACATCTCCTTGCTCTTCACCGTGAACCTGCTCAGCGACGGCTTGATCTCCCAGAACCGGACCCCCTCCTCTCGCCAGTCCGTGCTCTCGATCAGGATCTTCCCCTTGTCCCCGCAGATCTCCAGGCTCGTCACCTGCGGCGAATCGTTGACCGCCGCATACAGATATCCGTGCGCCCCGTTCGGATACTCCAGCATCGCGAATGCCTCGTCCTCCACCTCGATCTCGTGCATCCGCGTCCGCGTCTGCGCCGTCACCAGCTTCGGCATCCCCCCCAGCCATGTGAATATGTCCAGCCCGTGCGGAGCCTGATTCAGCAGCACCCCTCCCCCTTCCCCGTCCCACGTCGCCCGCCATCCCCCGGAGTCGTAGTACGCCTGGCTCCGGTAGTACGCCATCGTCATGCTCACCCGCTTGATCTCCCCCAGCCGCCCCGTGTCCAGAAGCTTCCTCGCCGCCTGGTACTCCGGCGCATGCCGCAGCTGGAACATCACCGCGAACACCTTCCCGCTCCGCTCCGCGGCCCGGATCATACGGCTCGCCTCTTTCACCGACACCCCAATTGGCTTCTCACTCAGCGCGTGCAGCCCCCGCTTGAAAGCGTCAACTGCAATCGGCGGATGGCCGTAGTGCGGCGTCGCGATCACCACCGCGTCGACCAGCCCCGAGTCCATCAGATCCGTATGCTTCACGAAGTACGGCACCTTGTGCCCCTCCCCCACCTCCTTCGCCACCTCCGGCACGATGTCGCAGACCGCCGTTAGCTCCCCCACGTCCAGTTGGTCCATGTAGGCGCAGTGCCCCTGCCCCATTCCTCCCACTCCCACGACTCCGATGCGTACCTTCTCCATCTTTCGCTCCCTTCTCTTCTTCCCAACGCGCCGACGCCACGAACTCCTTCTCCGTCCCACCCGCGCCCCCTCTCCCCGCACCTTTTCAGTGACGGCAACGCGCTGCAGGTTGGAGCTGCAATTGTGCCCCGTCTTGAGAGTTGCCTAACATGGGCGGGGAAGAAGGTCGCAGCGAAGGCGTGGGCGAATGTCCGACCAGCCGAAGTGGCGTGAGCGGCGGCGCTCCGGGGGATACTGCGATACCACGCATGGGATCGGCCTTACCTTCCCGGTAATGGGTTCAGATTCGGTGCCTGATCCAGAACACCACTGTAAGGAGCATGTCCGGATGACAGAAGCCGCAGCAAGGCTAATAGCGCTGGATGGCGGCGACGCGGAGGTGTGGAGCTGGGAAAGGAAGATCACAGGAACGTGCCGATGCCCGGAGCGCTGTGGAACCATCTCCCTGAGTGTGAACGGCGCCGACGTCGCAGCAGAGCGAAAAGGCCGTCGTTTCCGAGCATCGGTGCGCCTGAAGGAAGGAAAGAACCACATTGTCGCTGTGTGCCGTCATGCAGACCAGCAGGAGTGCAGTTCCGACGCGATCACCCTTCTCCAGCGCCTGAAGAACAGGCCGACCGCGCGCATTCAGGTCTCGATCGAACCCGAGGGAGTCGTACTCGATGGCGGCGCCAGCAGCCCCGGCGAGGCCAGTGGAGCCCCAATCGTCAAGCACACGTGGCGCCGCCGAAAGGGCAATCCGGCATTCTTGTCGATCCGGCGCCCTACCGGTTCCGAAGCGGACAGAAGGATCCTGATAGCACCCCCTTCCGTTGACGGCGAATACTACGTTTCCCTGAAAGTCGTGGACGCGGAGGGCAGATCCGACACCGCCACGACCTACTTCGTGGTGGAGAACGGCAAGCCCAGGTCGGTCAGGTGGGATACAGAGAATCCAGCCTGGGTCGAGGAGGCCGTCCTCTATGCGGTGGTGCCGCACAATTTCGGCCCCCACGGATTCCACAGTGTGATGGAGCGCCTGGGCGACCTTGAGGATCTAGGAATAAGCGCCATCTGGCTTTCTCCCTGCAACGCGACGCCCACGGGGGGACACGGCTACGACATCAGCGACTACTTCCGCCTGCGCCGGGACTACGGCACAGAGTCCCATTTCAGGAAGTTAGTCAAGGATGCTCACGCTCGGGGCATCCGCGTACTGATGGATTTCGTGCCGAACCACTCTTCGATCCACCACCGCTACATGAAACACGCGCAGGAGCACGGGAAGGCCTCCGCCTACCACGATTTCTATGACCGGGACGAGGACGGCCACTACACCTACTACTTCAACTGGTGGAGCCTTCCCAACCTCAACTACGACAACTCGGGGGTGCGGCGCTGGATGCTGGAGGCGTTCTCCTACTGGGTTCGCAGGTTCGACGTGGATGGCTTCCGGGTGGATGCTCCATGGGGCGTCAAACTCCGCCGTCCGGACTTCTGGCCGGAGTGGCGGCGTGAACTCAAGCGGATAAAGCCGGACCTGCTACTGCTCGCGGAGGCGAGCGCGCGCGACCCCTACTGGTTCACCGAAGGTTTCGACGTCGCCTACGACTGGACGGACGCGTTGGGTCGCTGGTCGATGGGAAAGGTCTTCGATGTTCCAGAGCGGATCGTGGCGCGGCTTCACAATGCCTTGACCAACAAAGGGAAGGCCTATCACGAGGACGCCCTTATCTGCCGCTTCCTCAATACGAACGACACCGGGAAGAGGTTCCTCACCCGCTACGCCCTCGACATGGAGAAGGTGGCGGCCGCAATGCTCCTGACTCTGCCAGGCTTGCCCTGCATCTATACGGGCCAGGAGGTGGGAGCGGAGTTCGAGCCGTACAAGACGGCCGGCCCCATCTCGTGGGAGGATGAGCATGGCTTACGGCCGTACTACACTCGGCTGATCGGCCTCCGCAGGAGCGTTCCCGCGCTGCACTCCCGAGAGTGGGAGATACTGGAGACGCGATCTGAGGCGCAGACATATGCCTACGCCCGCTTCGACAGCAACCGACGGCGATCGGCTCTGGTGGTCCTCAACTTCTCCGCTGTGGAGGCCAAGGCGGATGTCCAATTGACCCAGAACTCAACGGTATTCGCCGAGACAGGTCGTCTGGTAGACCTGCTCGGCGGGGAAGAGCTCACCGTTGAGCCCTGCGGCGAAAGCGCAATCCGGATCCCGTTGCGCGCGTCCAGCGCCAGGATCCTGGTCCCCTGTGGGGATGAGCGGTCCGCCACTTCTGCCAGCCACGAGCGCCCGGCCGCGATCACAGATGCCTCACGGCGGCGGAAGCAGACTGGGCGGGGTTAGCAGTCAGCTCCCCCGTGCTGGGTCGAGACACTCCCGGGCTTCGCCCATGGATCTGTCTGTTCTCTGGCCCGCTTCACAACCGGGAGCCGGCGCTGCTCTCGATACTGACCGGGCGTGCACCCGTATTCCTTAGCAAAGCAGTGGTGTAGGTGGCTTGCGTCCGAGAATCCGGTTCGGTCGGCGACGGTTTCCATAGAGAGATTGGTCGCCAGCAACAGGTCAGCCGCAAACGTAGTGCGGGTCCGTCGTCGGAAGGTCTGAAAGCTGACCCCCATCGTCTCCCGAAAGAGCATAGTGAACCGGGATGGACCGAGTCCGCAGGCACGCGCGGCTTCAGCGCGCGAGACGCGTCTCGACGGCATCTCGTGGATGAGCAACAGGGCTGGCATGATGCGGCGCAAGTTCCCCAGGTGGGCACGTCCCGTGTGTTCCGGGCCCGGATACCGCCAGTCGCGGCCTAGGTGGAATAGCAGGCGGAGCAGATTGAGCCGCACCGCGCACTGCCAGCCTTCACGCTTCTCCTCCACCTCTCTCCGGAGCTCCCGAGCTATCGTAAGCACACTGGCGCGCAGCTCGTCTGTCCTTACGCGAGGTCGCTGCCCCGGAGGAACGGCAAAGAGCGTGAGCCACGGCTTGTCCCCGAGCATCTCTTCGCCGAGGAACGTCGGAAGGAAGATTAAGACGAGGTTGAGCGTATTCGGCTCAAGGACACGATAGCGATGAGGTTCCGACATGGCACAGAGCCATACATCCCCCGGATCCCCGCGAATGAAGCAATCGTCGAGTTGGACTTCCTCCTTCCCCGCCAGAACGATGCCCACCTCAACGCCCGCGTGGATGCTGATAGCCGGGGGACCGGCGTAGGCGTGCAAGTGCGCGGCGGCCCAGAGCGGCGAGTCAGGCGTGAGATGATAGTCGGGGCTCTTGACCTCGACGACCGGCCTGACAGCGTCGCCCTCAGACTGCAGCGTGCTCGCCATTGGCCCATTTTACAATAACCTTGGCCCATGAGTCAATGACGCTTCTACGGGTTGCTGCGATAATCTTCAAGAGGCACAACGAGCCGTCAGCAGAAGGTGTGTTTTGGGGAGGAGTCTGGCCGCATGTGGCAGTTCGCACAGCCTCTCGCTAGACGAGGGGCCGCACGTGCCCGAGAGGAGGTGAGGCCAGTCGCGGAAATCCTCAGTGCGCCGTTGGTCGAATCAGTAGATCATCAGGAGGTGGAGCATCCATCATGATGAAACGACGCGAGGGATTCACTCTCATTGAGCTGCTGGTAGTCATTGCGATCATCGGGATTCTGGCAGCGATGGTATTCCCGGTCTTCGCCCGTGCCCGTGAGTCGGCCCGCAAGGCCGTCTGCCTGTCCAACATAAAGAACATCGCCCTGGCCTTCCAGATGTATCTCGCGGACAACAACGACACGATGCCGCCGGGGGAGCATCGCCAGGAAGTGAATGCGTACTTCGCGGCAGACCCGGCAGGCTCAGGGGAGGAGCTAAGCTCAGAGCCTTGGTGTGCGCCGCAGGCCAACCCGTACCTACGAGTGCCCGTGGTGTTGGACGAGTATGTCAAGAACCGCGACGTATGGAACTGCCCCAGCGCCAAGATGGTCGGAGGCGCGACGTACATGATCCCGGTGTCGGACTGGCTCGGTTACTTCCAGGGCCACGAAGGCGCATGGGGGCCGCCCGCCGACTCGATTGGTCCCTGTAACTGGACATGGCCGGCTGGCTGGGGCGGCGATGTCACCGACACGGTAGTGCAGGGCCGCTTAGCGACGCCTTGGGAGGGCGGCGCAGGGGACGCTGCGCATAAGGCTTTCACTCAGTCTATAGGCGTAAGGGCGCACTGGGACCTGAAGATGGTGGAGGTGGAAGATCCCGTCAACTTCACTGTCTGCTCCGACGGCGGCGTCAACGTCCAAGACCAGAACATTGGGAATATGGCTTATCCGGATATATGCTGTGCCGAGTGCGGGGGTATCAACTGGGCGGTGCAGGGCTGGCCGATCATCGATGATCCCGCTAAGGGTACGTACGAATGCCCCGACGGCACCTACTGTCCGGAGTGCTGGGCCGGGCACGCCAGCTTGCCGTGGTATAGGGATCCGGATCTGATGAACGCGAGCACCCGTCACTTGGGTGGCGTGAACGTCGGCTTCGCCGACGGCCACGCCTCCTGGTTGCACTCCCGGAGGGTGCTCACACTCTTTGCCGAAGGCGAGCTCCAGGGGACCAGCAACTGGTGCCCCGGGATCAGCCGTGAGACCTACCTGGAGTGGTGCGGCAGCGAGCCGCCGCAGTACACGGAGTTTCTGTACTAGGCGCGCGTCGCCGTGGCGTCCCAGGCAGCATGAATACGGTTCACCGGAGCGCCCGGATGTGATCCGGGCGCTCCGACTGGCTGCTAGTACAGAAGGGAGCAATGATGCGTGCAACCCGAGTCCGCCTAGACCTCTGGGGCGCTGAGGGAGACGCCATCATCGTCGACACCGACCGTCCCTGGCGCCTCGTCCTCTGGGAGAAGGCCCAGTACGTTCCCTGCTGGGACCTCGGCGGCGACGTCTGGTTCACACCGGAGTGGATGGAGACCCACTCGCCAGAGGACCCACACTGTTACGAACCCATAATGGACAAGGCCTGTCGCTACAGCCAGGCGCGTATACTACAGTCCGGCCCCGCCCGCGCGACCGTCAACTGGGAGTACGCTCTGTGCGACAGCCTCTATCGCATCTTTCGCGGAAACTCCCGGGCCGAGGAAACCTACCACGTGTACCCCGACGGCATCGCCGTCCGCCATCTCGTGGGCTGGCCCGGGAACGAAGTGGCGGATGGACTCAACCCGACGCTGTGGGAAGTGCAGGAGTTCATCGTCATCAACGGCGTCGGCGTCCGGCCCGAGGACGTGATTGAACCCATGGGCTTCACCCTGGCGAATCTGGCAGGCGACGCGATTGACCTGAAGTGGCCGAACCCATTTGGCGAGTGGACATCGCTGTGCAGCGTCTACCCGCAGATAGCCGACTGGCCGGAATACATCGGCCTCGTTCACCTACGTGATCATCCTGCTCCATTCGTCGCCTTCTCGCGCAATCCGCTCCTGTTCCCGCACGCCGAGTGCGCCGAATGTGGCAAGCCGCACCCCCAGATCTGCGGCTTTGCCGGCGCCGCGAACTACTCCCACTGGCCCGCCAATGACTCCACGGACTTCGTCGGCTGGGTAGAGGCCAGCCCGGAGGGAGTTGGGACCCGCGCGACGCACACCTCTTTCTTCAGCACCGGCTACAGCTACGCGGGCAAGACGCCCCCGCGGCCAAGCTCCTGGTTGTTCCTCACCGGGGCCGTCACAGGGGGCGTCGAAGAGGCCCGCGCGCTGGCAGGCTCCTGGCTCAGTCCGGCGAAGGTCGAGACATCAGGGCTCTTCGAGGGGTACTCGTACAGCGAGCGCGCTTACCGCGTTCGAGTGACGAAGCCCGGCGCTGTCACCGTGCGCCTTCGCCCGACCCATCCGATTGTGAACCCGGTGCTGCGCCTGTACTTCGCCGCGCCGCCGTCCAGGGTACTGTGCAACGGGGCCGATCTGACGGCATCCGAGTTTCGCTGTCAGCAAGAAGGCGAGGACCTGGTGATCTGGTTCAGCCGCACTTTGGACAGCGAGACGACCATCGAGATAGTCCCTGGATGACGCCGTGCGTCCAGCCTCTCGGCTGCGAAGGACACGGTAGGTGGCATACGGCATTCACGCGCGAGCGACAGGAGCGTTCTGTGATGAGGCGCGACCGCGCGCTCCTGGGCCAAGCCATCAACTGGTCTGGCCTGTCCGCACGTGGGAAGCGTGACTCAGCGTGAGACACAGCACGAGGCTTCGTGGATGAGTTCCCCCACCTCGGTCGCGGGCTCGACCGCCACTCCGGCGCGCGGGGGCCCTGACGCTCCCATCGCCCTCCGCACCCGCGCGCTGGTTCTGGGGATCGTGCTTGCGGCCCTGCTGTGCGTGGCAGTTGAGTACGGCGAACTCGTCGCCAGGGTCGGTGAACTCGTAGCCAGCTCCCTCATGCTCATCGTCACATGCATTCTGTGCTTCTTCCTTGTGATCAACTCCATCCTGCGCCGCTGCAGGCCCGCTTGGCGCCTGTCGCGCTCGGAGCTGCTGTATCTGTTCATCATGCTCACCGCGGCCGGCAACGTGGCCGGCGTGGGGATGATGCAGCTGCTGGTGCCCCTCCTGGGCCACCTGTTCCACTACTCGACTCCGGCCAACCAATGGTCCCTGTTCGAGCCCTACGTCCCGCACTGGCTGGTGCCGGATCTCGCGGTTCTGCCCGGCTACTACGACGGCCAGACCACTTTCTTTACACTCGCCAACATCAAAGGCTGGGCACACCCGGCGGTGACGTGGTCCGTCTTCATGTTCGTCTTCATCGCCTTCACCCTCTGCCTCAGCCTTTTGCTCCGTCGCCAGTGGGTCGACAAGGAAAGGCTGGCCTTCCCTATCGTCTACTTCCCGCTGGAGCTGACGCGAGAGCACACGCCGCTCTGGCGAGATCGCCTACTGTGGATCGCGTTCGCCATCCCGATCATCCTTCAGTCGCTGGCGAGCCTCAACTACCTCTATCCCTCAGTGCCCTACCTCCCGCTGAAGCCGTCACCGGAGCTGAGCATCGGACGCCTCATCGCAAAGGGACCGGCCGACCCGCTTGCCGACGTCACCCTCGCCTTCTATCCGATGGCCCTTGGCATCGCCTACTTCGCTCGGCTGGATGTTTTGTTCAGCTGCTGGTTCTTCTACTGGGTTGCGCGGCTGGAGGAGATAGCCTCGATTTCGCTCGGGTTGCGCGGGGGTATCTCACAGTCGGATATGCCGTACCTGAACCAGCAGTCGCTGGGGGCGTTCGTAGCCTTGGGCGCGTTGGCACTATGGCTGGGCAGGGGCGAGGTCGTCCGGGCAGCGAAGCATGCTGTCGGCATCCGCGGCCACGACGAAGGTGCGCCGCCGAAGGCGGCGGTCATTGCCCTCCTCGTCACAGGTCTGTTCCTCATCTGGTTCGGACTGGCCATCGCCATTCCACTCCAAATACTCTTGCTGTTCTTCACCATTTACTTCCTTGTCGTCGTCGGGTTCAGTCGCATCCGTGCTGAGGCAGGTCTGCCGTGGCTGTTTGGGCCCAACCATCCGCCGCACATATTCATGACATGGGCCGTGGGACCGCGAAACATCTCAACCCAGGCACTCACGAGTCTCAACTACCTTCAGTGGTTTGACTGGGACTACCGTGGGACTCCAATGGCGCATCAGATGGAAGCGCTCAAGATGTCAACCTCGGCCAACCTCAGAAATCGCGACGTTGCCAAAGGAATCCTGCTTGCGGCCGGCGTCGCCATCGTCGTGTCGTACCTCGCGATACTGGTGATCTGCTATCGCTATGGCGCCGCCTCAGGTAAGATCGAGGATTATCGCATCAACTGGGCCGGCATGCCTATCGGCCTCCTCGCCACGTGGGGCGAGAGCCAGCGAGAGGTGGGATGGGACGAGATTGGCGGGGGCACGGCCGGGGCCGGTCTCGTGTTCCTACTGAGCTTCGCACACAGCCGGTTGGTCTGGTGGCCGTTCCACCCCGTGGGGTACGCTTTGTCCTGCACTTTCACACCAGAGTGGCTTTGGTCTCCGCTCTTCTTCGTGTGGCTTGCCAAGTCGCTCATCCTGCGCTACGGCGGGATTAGGCTCTATCGGCGGGGAATCCCGTTCGCGGTCGGACTGATCCTCGGAGACTATGTAGTGGCGGCTCTCTGGGCCGTCATCGGCTTACTCTCCGGCGAGCAGATGTACTCTACTTTCTGGAACTAAGGAGGAGCTCTCGATGAAGACGGAAGCGCTGCGTCTGGTCGGACCGGGCAAGATCGACATGGTCGAGGTAGATGTACCTGATCCTGGCCCCGGTGAAGTGATGATAGAAGTGAAGGCCAATGGTATCTGCAAGGGTGACATTGCCCTATTCACGGGTGAGCTGAACTACGGCTATCCTTCCTTCCACGGACATGAGCCCGTGGGAGTGGTCGTGAAGGCCGGTCCCGGCGTGACGGAGTTCGAGGTTGGCGATAGGGTCACGTGCCTGGGCGCCCCATCATACCGGCGGCACGTCGTTGAGTCTGTGTGGCGTGTGGCGAAGATTCCCGATCAGTCCGCGGACCTCGCCCTGTGGATCAGCGAACCCGCCGCGTGCGCCGTCAACGGCGTTCACGCATCGGGGTTCAGGCTGGCTGACAAAGTTGCCCTTCTGGGCTGTGGCTACATGGGCCTCCTGGTACTCCAAGCAATGCCGCGCGAGACGTTCAGCCGGCTGGTCGTGGCCGATCCCGACCGGGACAGACTCGCCCTTGCGCGCTCATTCGGGGCGGAGGAAGCTTACGACCCCAACGAGACCGATCTTCCCGCGCTGGCGGGGGAAATCGGGGGCTTCGATGTCGTGATCGAAGCTAGCGGGGCCGAGGGCACCATCTCTCTTGGCACGGAGATGGTCCGGACGGGTGGGACGCTTAACATCTTCGGGTGGCACGCTGGCGAGGAAACGCTCCCGACCCATGATTGGCACTACAAAGGCCTGAAGGTTCTCAATGCGTCTCCCATGATCTCCGAGGACTTCACGGTGCACTTCCGGGCGGCGGTTGCCCTCATGGCCACGGGCCGCATCGACCAGAAACAGCTCATCACCCACCGGTACCCGGCCTCCGACTCGGAGAAGGCATTCCAGGTCGCCGCCAACAAGACCGACGGCTACATCAAAGGGGTGCTCTTGTTCTAGCAGCGCGAGGTCCAGGCTCAATCACGGCGCGGGCCAAGTGCTTGTCGCGGGCCGGAGGAGGGCCGCCACGAACGACGAGAGGGACAGTGCATGACCTCAAAAGAACGACTGCTGACGGTCCTGGCAGGCGATCTGCCTGACTGCGTACCGGCGACGCCTGATTTCTCCAACATGATTCCGGCCCGGCTGACCGGGAAGCCGTTCTGGGACATCTACCTCTACAACGACCCACCCATATGGGAGGCGTACATCGCCGCCGCCAAGCACTTCAACATCGACGCCTGGCTCGAAGGCTACGATGGCTATCTCCCTCCAATCTTCCCGGACCAGCTCCGGAGCCGTGCGGAGTGGAAGGACTACATCGTGTACCGGGATGACGAAAGGATCGCGACCCAGGTCTGCCGCATGGTCAACGGCAAGCGGGAATGGCTTCCCAGGGTGACCGCCTACTACGTCGCCGACCCGCCCACCGAAGGTCTGAAGCCCGAGAAGCTTGGTCTGCCGCCGGTGCCCGAGCGGTGGGAGCCGATCGAGGGCCGAAAGGCGCAGCCGACCGGCGGTGAGGCCGTCAAGATTGCCAAGGAGATGATGGGCGACCAGGGCCTGGTGGCCGTGTATGTCACGTACTCACTGGCCCTCAACAACGAAGAAGATATCTACCGCTACTATGACAACCCCGACAAACACGAGCAGTGGGCGGCCGAACGCCTTGCGCTGGCGGAGGCACGCTTCAACTACCTGATGTCTCTGGACATCAAGCCGGACGTGATCTCGGTGGGCGGATCGGGGACCTTGGTATTCCAGACCGTGGAGATCTTCCGGCAGCTGGCCTTTCCGGCTGTGAAGCGGGTCATCGAGCTGGCATCGGCCGCCGGCATCCCGACGCACGTGCACTCCTGCGGCCCGGAGAAGCAACTGGTCAAGATCATGGCCGAAGAGACCGACCTGACGATCATTGATCCCCTCGAAGTGCCTCCGATGGGCGACTGCGACCTGGCCGAACTGAAGCGGGACCACGGCGACAAGATCGTCCTCAAGGGGAATCTGCACACCACGGAGATCATGCTGCGGGGGACCGTCGAGGAGGTAGTGGCGACCAGTCGGAAGGCGATCGACGACGCAGGGGAGGGAGGGAGGTTCGTGCTCTCCACCGGCGACCAGTGCGGGCGCGACACGCCGGACGACAACATTCATGCCCTCGTGGAGACGGCGCGTACATATGGCAGGTACTAGAGCGCATTTCATGACCCTCACTCTCCTGGCTGCCCGTTATAGACGCTGGCATGAAATGCGCCTGCTGGAGCCTGGCGGCTTGTGCTGCTGTTTCATAACCTCAGACGGAGGTTATGAAACAGCTTCTAGCCTGTCTGTCGCCTTCCCCCCAGGAAAGAGAAAGAGCTCCGGCAAAAGCCGGAGCTCCATTCTTACACCCGCAGACTCAACTACAGCGGTCGGACCTTAGTGGCCCTCGGGCCCTTGTCGCCCTGACCCACTTCGAGTTCGACTTCC
>Ga0114922_10000534_pt1 | contig 36506 bp, 30 predicted proteins | sample AartaG_FD_100975 | JGI IMG/M metagenome (GOLD analysis project Ga0114922, IMG submission 100975) | Deep subsurface microbial communities from Aarhus Bay to uncover new lineages of life (NeLLi) - Aarhus_00045 metaG | ecosystem: Environmental > Aquatic > Marine > Oceanic > Sediment | place... | reverse complement strand
CTGGAAGACCTGTTTTATAGCGACCTCGACGAAAACGCCGTCCTGAAAAAACACAACGTCAGCCGAACAACCTACGAAAGATGGCTCAGGCAGAAACTATTCTCCCGGCAGTTCCGGCAATATTCCGCGTCGCTCGCCCGACGGACCGCCCTCGCCGTTGCAAAAGCCGAAACCGAAGTCGCCGCTCGTCTCGTCGAGCTTACACGCTGCCAAAAGGAAGAATCCGCGCGAAAAGCATGCCAGCAGGTCTTGGCCACCGCAAACCGCTTTTTTGAGGCCGTGGCCCACATAAACGAAGGTCCTCTCGGGGGAAATCGGGGGGATTTCGGGGGAAAACGGGGGAAATACGGGGGAAATCGGGGGATTTTCGAGGAAAATCGGGACATTTTCGGATTAAATCACGACACCTCCGGCTCCAATCACAACAACTCTGACCACAATCACCACGACCCTGTAATAACCCCTGAACAAGCGTCCAAAATCTTGGCCGTCCTTGCCGAAGATGAGGATAAAAAGTAACCATAGGCCGGACAGGTCGTCGACCCTGCTTCGCCTTGCAGGCTTCCGACTTCGCCAGGCCTACGCCGCGGCAAGCATGACAAAAAAATGGAAAACGAAACCAATTTTCGAAGGGCAAAAATGAACATAAATTCAGGTTTAACAAAGAGTTGCGAAAATGAACAACCTGCCAGACCCGGCCAAAACGAAACCAATCTTGCCCCGCTTGCCTGCCCTCGAAGCAAAGCGGAGATCCCGGGCTTGACCCGGAACCCAGAAAGGCTAACCCCTGACCTAATTATGCAAAACGAACCCAATTTCCGAAGGGCAAAAATGAACATAAACTCAGCTTTAACAAAGGATTACGAAAATGAACAACCTGCCGGATGCGCGAATTTAGGCCTGCCGAACGGGCTTTTCAATCATTGACAAAACCGGGCCCCGGCCATTATAATATATTCAAGATACGTTCGATTTACTCGTGAAAAATTCCTTTCGAAAAAGGGTAGTTATGGACCTGGGAAAAGACGACTTCATATGGCGGTATAAGTTGCACATCACAATTATTGTCGTAGTAGTATTGGCTGTATTGCTGCTCTCTGTTTTTATGGATAATCGCCGCCCGTCAGCGGGTGTCTCAACCGGGACACCAACGGGCGTGTCCGCGGGTGGTTTTATATGGTCGTTCGCCGTCGCCGGTTTTATGATTGTACTGGCAATTGCATTAACACTGCCAAAAGTATCGAAAATCCTCGGTACACTCCAGGAAAGTGACGCAAAGCTCGACAAAATAGCTGAGACGCTGGAAAAGAACCGTTCCACCCTGACCCAGGTCAATCAAAGCGCCAGACTGAGCGAGACAGCCAAGGCGATTGCGTTCCGCGACGCAGACAGAGAATCATTGCGGGAGGCCGTTTTTGAGAAACTCCAACAGAAGGATTTTGATACCGCCTATGAGATGATTGATGAAATTGCTCATGCAACCATATATCAGGAGCTGGTCAAGCTGCTCCGGGACGAGGCGGACAAATATAGGGATGCGAGCGATCAGGAGCGAATCAATCAGGTAATAGCGCATATCGAAAGGCTCTTCGACAGCTATCAATGGGCAAAGGCAAGTAATCTGATTGAAAAACTAATCAAAGCCGAGCCGGAGTCGGAAAAAGCGAAGGCGATGCGCCAAAAGCTCCTTAATAGAAAGCAGGAACGCAAGAAGATACTTCTCGCGGTTTGGGACGACGCTGTAAAGCGAGAGGATACCGACCGCAGCTTGGAACTGCTCAGGGAACTGGATTTGTATCTTACTCCGAATGAGGGACTGGCTTTGCAGCAGGCGGCAAGGGGCGTCTTCAGGAACAAGCTGCACAGTCTCGGCGTTCAGTTCTCGCTGGCTGTCTCGGAAAGGGAATGGGCAACGGCTTTCGAAACCGGTCAGCAGATTATGCGCGGTTTCCCCAACAGCAGAATGGCTGAGGAAATCCGCGAAAAGTGGGCCATATTAAAGCAGAAAGCCAAACAGCAAAGAAGTTAAAAGGCTTGTCCGTTTCATGCTGCGCCTGTCCGCAACTGTCCTTGTACTACTGAAAATCAAACAGAGACTGAGTCTTAATCATCGTCACCTGGTCTGGATAAGCTGCGAACGTATGGATGTGTAGTTCACTTCTTCTGGCCTCGAAATCAACATAGCAGAACGGCTGCAGGCCTCCGACTTCCGACTCGGGAAATTTCACAAACATGCCCCGATTTCGAGCGAACCGCTCAAGGTCCAGATGACTCTGGCGGTACAAATTGGTACTCATCTTCTCAATTTGAAAATCGGTCATATAGCTTACACCACGGCTCAAAGTACACTTATGAGATCGCGGACCCCGGAAACGAAAACGCTCAATCAAACCGCGCTGTGGAAGCATCTGTCCGGGCGCGCTTATAACCTCGCTAAGACATAGACCACCGCAATACACGCTGACAACGTGCGTGCAGCCGGTGACCCAGATATCTGCCTCATATTTGCCCGTTTTCAACCGACGCTTGGCATAAATCTGGAAAAGCTCCGGGTGCAGAGGTCTTTGAAAAAGGCTGAATGTCAGTTCTTCAATTGCTACGTTGATTTGCGGCAATTCCATATAAACATCCCAAACAAAAGTATTGACTGCCAATCTTGATATCATTGTACAAAAAATGCCGCACTAATTCAAGCACAATATCAGTATTGATAAGGTCGATTTCCGCGCTTATCGGACCATCGTTCCGCAAGTTCAGCAGACTAAAAGACTAACGGCGACTAAGTTTTTTGAAAAAATTTAAGAATCGCCGGACTTGTTAATTTTTCACTTCACTGCTGAAAAAAAACGCTGTTGATAACAGTGGCAATAATGTCGTAAAAAGCATGAGTTCCGGCCGTAATGCCAAAACCGCGAATTGCAAAAAGAACCGCAAAATAAACACCCGCAACCGCCCTAAAACCAAACTCCATCCAGTTAAACGGAGTGCCTTGGCCAAATCGACCGTCCAGATACACTATATGATGATGCACACTAAACAGCGCCGCCGAAACAAGGACCGCAAGTATAATAGAGTTTTTTCGACTGAGCCGCACAACATCCTGGAACAACAGCATCAAAAGGCATATCAGAATCAGCCGAAAAATAAGTTCTTCATAAATCCCCGCTCCTATACCGGTAACAATATTGGCCAACAGAGAACCACTTCTCATCGCCTCGGTTTCAGCCCCCTCGGCCACCGATAAACTTCTCGCCATAACTGAAGAACAGCTCACCACCGCTTCGCTCTGTACACAAGTCACACTGCTGTCATACAAGGCAATATCAGCTTCGGGCATAACGGAAGTATTCAAAAACAAACTCAACACAATCAGGGGAACCGCAAGCAGAACACACTCAAATGCCATTGGGCAAATATCACCAATCCCGAAACTCCATCGCTTGTGCGACGTTAATTGCAGCCCCACCAAAATAATCACTACCGTCAATGGGGGCATCATCCACGCCAGCTTGCTGCCAAAACCGAGATACTCAAGAAAATTCTGCAGCCACACGAATGCCACTACACGGACCTGCGACTGGTTCAGCACATCCGTATTAATCAAAATCGTGCCAACTTCATAGAAAACAATAAACGGCAGCAGAAAAACTATCGCGTAAATCGGCCGAGACGTCCGTTCAAAATAAGACTCCCGCGCAAAGTTAAACAATTGACCCGTGCTGTATTTATAATTACCTTTCATAACAGTCGCTGTTGTTGTTTTATGCAACGTGCCTGTTTTTTGCCCCTAACATCAAAAAATTGGTTGACCGCTTCACCTAAATTTCGCAGAGTTTACTTCAAATAAGCCGAAATTACAATAGCCAAACACAGCAGCTTTTTTATAACAACGACTAAAGCAATGGTAAGTGAACAATTGACCGAAATCTACAAACTGCTTTTCGACCGCTTCGGTCCCCAGCACTGGTGGCCGGGCGAAACACAATTTGAGATAATCACAGGTGCCATCCTCACCCAGAACACAAACTGGGCCAATGTCGAAAAGGCGATAGCAAATCTAAAATCCGCCGACCTCTTGACCCCCGAAAAGCTCTATCATCTCGACGTCTCAAAACTCGCCGAGCTTATCCGGTCGGCCGGCTACTACAACATAAAAGCAAAACGACTCAAAAATTTCATAAATTGGCTCTTTCAAAATTACGACGGCCAACTGATAAATCTCGAAAACCTCAACACCGACCAGTTAAGGACCGAACTCTTGGCCGTAAAAGGCATAGGCCGCGAAACCGCCGACTCGATATTACTTTACGCTTTTGACAGAGAAATTTTTGTGATTGATGCCTACACCGCCCGGGTGGCTGTTCGTCACGGCCTAATCGAACCGCAGGCCGACTACGAGCAGCTGAGAGAACTGTTCCAGTCAAACCTGCCGCGGGACTCTCAACTCTTCAATGAGTACCATGCATTATTCGTAAAGGTCGGAAAGGAATTCTGCAAACCAAAAGCAAGATGCCCCGGTTGTCCACTCGAAAAACTGCCGCACACCCTCGACATCAATTCCTTTTAAGACCTGTCCCCCCAAGTTGACTAAAACAACCGTATAACTATTAGCATGTATAATGATGCCTTGACAATTAGTGTTTTTTGTGCAAAATGGCGGTTTTACTCTATTGGTCAACCGGCAGGAACTAAAGAGACGACCCCGTTTTGCGGGGTATTGCGAGATGCATACCTCTCATATAGCGTAGTAATTTATACGATGACAGAAAACCAAAGACAAAAAATCCTGCAACAGCTTTTGGCAAAGCAAAAAGCCGGCGAGCTCAAGCCTGCCGACAGATACAAAATCCCCCCGCAGGATATGCCTGCACAGGACCCCGCCAAAAGAAGGGCCAACGTCAACGAAGTGGCGACCGGATATACCGAAACTCAGGCACGACTGGAGGCAATGCGGTGCCTGCAGTGCAAAAACGCCCCTTGCATCAAAGGCTGTCCAGTCCAAATAAGAATACAGGATTTTATCGCCGCTATCGCCGATGGTGACTTTAACAAAGCCTTAGCCATCATCAAAGAAAACTCACTACTGCCCGCCGTTTGTGGCCGGGTATGTCCACAGGAAGTCCAGTGCCAGCTTGAATGCACCGTAGGTAAGAAGTTCAAGGATGTCGACAAAGCCGTCTCAATAGGCCGCCTCGAAAGGTTTGCCGCCGACTACGACCGGAACCAAAACTCCCTCCCGACCGTAGCGGCAGAAACGAACATGAAAGTGGCTGTAATAGGCTCAGGCCCCGGTGGCATCGTCGCCGCCGCCGATACCAGAAGAGCAGGCCACGACGTTACTATATTCGAGGCATTCCACAAGCCCGGCGGCGTGATGGTCTATGGAATCCCGGAATTCAGACTGCCCAAAGCAATCGTTCAGGAAGAAATCGATACCCTGACCAGAATGGGCGTCAAAATCGTCTGCAACTTCATCGTCGGCAGAACAAGAACCGTCGAACAACTGATGACCGAAGACGGTTTCGATGCGGTCTATATCGGCGTTGGGGCCGGCCTGCCAAGATTCATGGGTATCGAGGGAGAGTCCCTTATCGGTGTCTATAGCGCCAACGAGTACCTCACTCGCGCAAACCTCATGAAGGCTTACCAGTTCGGCTCCGGGGCCGACACGCCAATTGCACACTCAAAGAAAGTCGCCGTCATCGGCGGCGGCAATGTCGCCATGGATGCTGCCAGAACAGCCGTGAGACTTGGGGCCCAAAAGGTCTATTTGGTCTACCGTCGAAGCGAAAAGGAAATGCCCGCCCGAATTGAAGAAGTCCACCACGCCAAAGAGGAGGGCGTAATATTCTATATATTGCGCAGCCCCAAAAAAATAATTGGCGACCGTGACAGCAAAGTATATGCAATCGAATGTCTTAAATACAGGCTCGGCGAGCCGGACGCATCGGGTCGCCGCAGGCCTGTCCCCGTTATGCACTCGGAATTCAGAATTGACGTCGACACCGTCATCATAGCTATCGGCAACGCTGCTAACCCATTGATTCGCCAAACCACCCCGGGCCTGCAGTTCAATAAGTGGGGCAACATCGTCGTTGACGAAAACTGCAAAACTTCTCTGGAGGCTGTTTATGCCGGCGGCGACATCGTCCTTGGGGCCGCAACCGTAATACTGGCTATGGGCCAGGGCAGAATCGCAGCCGCTGCTATGAACAAATACCTCGCAGAAAAGAAAAAGTCCTCCAGCAAGGCTGCCAGAACCCGTTGACCATGTTTGACAATTCGAATTTTATTTAGTACCATTCTGGTTTATTCTATTTCCGCGATTCACTGTAAGTCATTTAGGCCTTAGTATTGATGCAGGGTAAGAAGCAATTTTTCAGCAAGTGATAATGCAAGTCAAGCCGTTTAAAGCATTTAGGTTTAACGAAGCGGTAGTTGGCGATGTGGGAAGCTGCATCGCTCCTCCGTATGATGTCATAAGCCCCGCTCAACAGCGGCAGCTCTACGAAAAAAGCCAATATAATATCGTGAGGATAATCAAAGGAAGAGAGACGCCCACTGACGACGACAAAAACAACAAGTACACCAGGGCTGCCGCTTACCTTGACGCTTGGGTCCAAAAAGGCATTTTAAAGCAGGACCCGGCTGAGACCATCTACGCTTACGTCCAGGATTTTCAGGTGGCTGGGAAAAATTATCAACGCAACGGCTTTGTCGTTTTGGCCAAACTTGAAGAATTTGGTAAGAACGTAAGGCCGCACGAGCAAACCCTCGATAAGCCCAAAATCGACCGTCTGAGTCTCCGAGAAGCAACCAATGCCGAATTCGGTCTGATATTCATGCTATACGAAGACAAGCAAAACATTGCAGACAAAATTATCGAAAGAGCTGCTAAGCAAAAACCACTTATCGATTTCACCGATGAACTGAACGTCCGACACCGGCTGTTCGCAATAACCGCCAGGGACGAAATCGAGCAAATCGAAAAAATGATGCTTGATAAAAGCTGCATTATAGCCGATGGCCACCATCGTTATGAAACGGCTTTGAATTACCAAAAAGAAACCGATAACCCTGCAGCCGCCTACCAAATGATTGCCTTCGTCAATACCTGCCACGAAGGATTGGTTATCTTGGCCACACACCGCCTCGTCACCAACCTTGATAACTTCTCTTTCGAAAAATTACTCACCGACCCGAAAAGCCACTTCGACATCAACGAGTTCCGATTCGATTCGCCACAGGTCAAGACCGATGCAAAAGAAAAGATACTTGCTCAGATGAAAGCCGCACTTGCGCTCGACAAAAACCTTTTCGGAATTTACAGCGGCAACAACGCTTTCTACACAGCGGTCTTGAGAGGCAAAAAGGCAATGGATTCGGTTGCACCGAATAGGAGCGGCCCCTGGAAGTCGCTCGATGTCTCCGTGCTGCATAAACTTATCCTCGAAAAACTGTTGGGTATTGACGAAAAACAACTGGCAACCGGTGGCAATATCGAATATGTAAAAGACACCGACAATGCAATCGACGAATCAATTACCAAAGTCGACAAAGGGCAAAAACAGCTCGCCTTCTTTATGAACCCTGTAAAAATGCAACATCTGAAAATGGTCACTGATGCCGGTGAAAAAATGCCGCAGAAGTCAACTTATTTTTATCCGAAAATTTACACTGGGCTTACTATTAACAAACTGTAACTCTTCGTTGGAGATAGTGATATGGCAGATTGGAAGAACCCGCCGAGATTGTTCATCCCGGGGCCGGTAAAGGTCAATGAAGACGTTCTGCAGCAGCTTGCGCGCCCGACATTGGGACACCGGCTAAAAGAGTACTCTCAATTGCACTCCGAAACAGTGCAGATGCTCAAAGAGATACTCTTTACCGAACAGAGTGTGTTCCTGAGCACCTCTTCAGCTTCAGGAATCTGGGAGGCGTCAATTCGCAACTGTGTCGGCTCCGATGAAACGCTGCTTGCCACCTGCTGCGGAGCTTTCAGCGACAAATGGGCCGACGTGGCGAAAAGCTGCGGCAGAAACGTCGAAGAGCTGAAAGTTGACTGGGGGAAACCAATCACGCCCGAGATGGTCGATGAGAAACTCGCAACCGGCAAGTACGCCGCCGTCACTCTTGTCTATAACGAGACAAGTACCGGCCTGACCAACCCGCTCTACGAAATCAGCGAGATGATGAAAGAAAAATATCCCAATGTACTTGTCTTTGTAGATGCGGTGAGCGCAATGGTCGGCCTGCCCCTGCACTTCGATAAGCTCGGCTGGGATGTGGCTTTCGCTTCGGTACAAAAAGCATTTGCCATCCCGCCGGGATTGGCCGTTGCCGCCGTGAGCAACCGTGCATTGGAGAAAACCAAGGATGTACCAAATCGAGGTTACTATTTCGACTTGCAACTCTGGGCCAAATCAGACCAAAAGAACCAGACGCTGGTTACGCCGAATATCCCACACATTATGGCCCTCAACTACCAGTGTGAAAAACTCCTAAAAGAGGGCATGGAAAATGTCTGGGTTCGCCACGAACAGATGGGCGAGTTTGTAAGGAGTTGGGCCAAGGAAAAATTTGCCCTCTTCTGCGAGGAGAAATACGCCTCAAATACCCTCACCGCCGTCAAAAACACGCGAGGTATCAACGTTGCAGAGACCATAAACGCCATACAGCAAAAGCACAATACTGTTTTCGGCAACGGCTACGGCAAGCTAAAGGAGCAGGCCTTCCGAATTGCTCATATGGGCGATATCACCCTCGATGACCTCAAGGAACTCCTCGGATGGATAGATGACGAAATCAGCTAAAATTAAGACTAAAGCTTATTAGCGGTCACCTGCATTTGTGTGAAAAAAATTGGCGCCGTGAACTAGTCGACAATAAAATCGTATAGGATGTGTCTATATCGACGGATGTCACCGTGTAATTACCGGTTTTCGTCAATATCGCAGGTGCCTTGATAAATTAGGAGATTAAAATGCAAAGCTGTAATACCAAAATTTCCTCACGCAGTACTTTAATCTCGGCTTTGTTAATATTTTTGCTCTCCATCAGCCCTGTCTCGGCCCTTGCGGAGGATTCGAGCAGTATCGACACTCTGCGCCAGATGGGCAAAGCCTTTGCGCAAATCGCCGAAAATGCCTCACCTGCTGTAGTGGGAATCACCGCCAGTCAGGTAGTCACGCGGGAACACTCAACAACGCCTGACTGGCCGTTCGCAGACCCCTTTGATGATGACTTCTTTGAGCGCTTTTTTGGTCACCCTTTCCCACGCCAACGCCCACAACAGCGCAGATATCACCAGCCACAACGCAGATATAACCGGCCTGTCCAGGGCTCCGGATTTATCGTCTCAGCCGACGGATACATTCTGACAAACAATCACATCGTCCAGGACGCAGAGGCAATCACGGTCAGGCTTATCGACAGCCGTGAATTCGAAGCAAACGTTATTGGCACAGATCCTGATTCCGAGGTCGCTGTTATAAAAATCGATGCCGATAAGTTGTCCCTGCTGGAAATGGCCGACTCTGACAAACTCGAAGTCGGCGAATGGGTGATTGCTATTGGCAATCCTTTCGGCCTAAGCCACACCGTCACCGCCGGTATAGTTAGTGCCAAAGGCCGAAGTGGTTTCCGCCTGGCCGAGTATGAAGACTTCATTCAAACCGATGCCGCAATTAATCCAGGCAATTCCGGCGGGCCGCTTATTAACCTCGACGGAGAAGCGGTTGGAATTAACACCGCCATCGTGGGCCCCGGTGGAAATATTGGTATTGGCTTCGCAATCCCAATCAATATGGCCAAATTCATTTACAACAAGCTAATCAAAGGTGAACCTATTGCGCGCGGTGTGCTGGGCATTTATATCGATGACCTTGACCCCGACCTGGCCGAATCATTAGAACTTGACGACGCCAAAGGTGTTGTGGTCGAAAAAGTTGTCGAAGATTCGCCCGCCGAGAAAGCCGGAATGAAACGCTATGATGTCATCATCGAACTTAACGGTGAGAAGGCTGAAAAAGCCAATGAGTTCAGGAACCGCGTGGCGATGATGAAACCAGGCACCGAGGTAAGAATAGTCGTTATTCGCAACGGCAGACGGAAAACTCTTAAGGCCGAACTCGGAGACCGTTCCGAAGAGGCTCAAAGCTCCAAAACACTCTCCGAGACATTGGAGCAACTGGGCCTTATCGTTCAGAACCTCACGGATGATTTGGCCGAGCGCCTGGGTTACAAGGACCAAAAGGGAGTTATCGTCACAAGCGTTGAGCCCGGCTCACCCGCCGCACGAAAAGGTATTACTTCCGGAATGCTAATTATGGAGGTTGAGCAAAAACCCATCAATAATACAAAAGAATTTAGCGAGGCTATAGAAAAGGTCGCCAAGACAGGAAAAGTTCTGCTCTTAATCAATGACGGGCACTACCACCATCTCGTCGTATTAAAGCTGCCCAAAGAATAAATCACCAATTAAAACTCTTTATATGACTGCTTAGCCCCGCTTTTAAGCGGGGCTTTTCCATTGGTCGCATTTTCACCACCTGCCAGGCCAAATAAATATATTGTCGCTGCTGTCACGCACGGTTAAACTTGCCCGCTATGCTCGGGAAGATATTAAGTTTTTATACCAAGTATTTCGCCGTCTGGGTCATCATATTTGGGGCAGTAGCATATTTCTTTCCCGGCCCTTTCCGAGCTCTCAGGGATTACAACAAGCTCTTCTTCGCCCTCACCATGTTCGGCATAGGTGCCGTCCTGCAGCTCGAAGATTTCAAACGAATCCTGCAAAAACCACTAATCGTACTCATCGGTTGCTCCGCGCAGTTCACCATCATGCCGCTCGGCGCATTCCTGCTCGCCAAGCTATTCCACTTACCACCTGAAATCGCCGTCGGATTAATCCTCACTGGCTCGGCGCCCGGCGCAATGGCAAGCAATGTCATGAGCTACATCGCAAAGGCCGACACCGCCTACTCCGTTTCACTCACAACCGTCTCCACTTTATTATGCCCCCTGCTGACCCCGGGCCTGACTTACCTGCTCGCAAGGTCACACTTGGAAATCCCGTTCCTCGACATGGTCCTCAACGTCATTTACATGGTGATTGTACCTTTGTTCATCGGTTTTGCCGTCCGCCACTACTTCAAGGAAAAACTCCGGAAAATCCTGCCCATCTTCCCCGCCATATCCGTAACCTTCATAATCTTTATCTGCTCGCTTGTCATTGCCCTCAACACAGACTACCTGCCAAAGGTAACGGGCCTTATCCTCACCGCGGCCGTCCTGCTGAACATCTATGGAATGTTCGCCGGATACACCGTAGGCTCAATCTTCCGAATGAACCTGAAAAGAAAGCGTACCCTCACCATCGAAATAGGTATGCAGAACGCAGGACTCGGAACCGCCCTCGCCCTCGCTCATTTCAACGAGAAAACCGCCATGCCCGCCGCCATCTTCGTCTTCATCTGCATCATCACCGCCTCTGTAATGGCCGAAATCTGGCAAAAACAGGCACCTGAACAACCAGCAGAATAAATAGTATATATTAGCCGGAATTATTGCATCTTAGCGGCAAAAGTGTTATAATTCCCTGCTGTATATAGCTTTGCGAGTTTAGTGGGCAGTCTTTATCTCGGCTGCCCCTTGTTATGCTTACGAAAAATTTTTCAGGAGTCACAAAATATGGCTTGTAACCTGGCAATAGCAGGAGTAACCGGAGCCGTAGGACAGGAATTCCTAAGTATCCTCGAACAGCGCGATTTCCCCTTCGATTCCTTAAAGGTCCTTGCAAGCAGTCGCTCCGCCGGCAAGAAAATCGAATTCAAAGGCAAAGAATACATCATTGATGAACTAACCGCAGACAGCTTCGAAAATATCGACCTCGCCCTCTTCAGTGCCGGAGGTGCCCGAAGCAAAGAGTTCGCGCCCGCTGCGGTCCAGGCCGGCGCTGTCGTCGTCGACAATTCCTCCGCCTTTAGGATGGAGCCCGATGTCCCGCTCGTCATCCCCGAAATAAATCCGCAAAAAATTGCCGAGAACAAGGGCATCATCGCGAACCCGAACTGCTCCACTATCATAGGCACCGTACCCGTCTGGCCGCTGCACAAGGCAAATCCAGTCAAGAGAATGGTCGTCAGTACCTACCAGGCCGCCAGTGGCGCAGGTATGAAAGCTATGGTCGAACTGCAAAATCAATCCCACAAGATACTTGATGGCAAAGAGCCGACCTGCGAGGCCTTTCCATACCAGATAGCCTTTAACTGCTTCAGCCACAACTCAAAGCTCGATGCAAACGGATACAACCTCGAAGAGGTCAAAATGGTCCTCGAGACCAGAAAAATCTTTGACTGCCCGGATATCGCAATCACCTGCACCTGCATCCGAATCGCCGTCCTGCGGGCACACTGTGAGAGTGTCAACCTCGAGTTCACCGACCCCATCACGCCCGAACAGGTAAGGGACCTTCTGAGCACCGCCCCCGGTGTCTCGGTGCTTGACGACCGCCAGAACAATCGCTTCCCAATGCCCGTCGATGCCTCCGGCAAAGACGACATCTTCGTCGGCCGAATCCGACAGGACCAATCAATCCCTGATAACCGCGGCATCAACATCTGGGTCGCCGGCGACCAGCTCCGAAAAGGTGCCGCCCTGAACGCTGTCCAAATCGCAGAAAGACTGCTATAATCGCCACCCATGGCGGTTCGCAGCATAAAACTGACTGTCGCCTACGACGGTAGCGGCTACCACGGCTGGCAATTACAACCAGACCGAAAAACCATCCAGGGTGCCCTCGCCAGCGCTTTGTACCACCTCATCGGCACCAAAGTCATGGTATTCGGTGCAAGCAGAACCGACGCCGGTGTAAGCGCCCTCGGCCAGGTCGCCGTCATACAAATCGATTCGCCAATACCAATAGAAAAGCTCGCCATCGCAATCACCCACAGACTGCCATCCGATATCGTAGTTACCGAGGCCGTGGAAGTTGACCGGGATTTCGACGTCACCGCCGATGTCAAAAGCAAGTTGTATCGTTACACAATCTTTACAGGGCCCGTCCGCCCTGTCATGCAGATAAGACACTGCTGGCATCTCCCCGAAAAACTCGATATAAAAGCTATGGCCGAAGCCGCAAAATTGCTAATCGGAAAAAAGGACTTCAAATCCTTCGCAGCGGCGGCCGACAACCGCGAAAGCTCAGTGCGAACGGTCTTTCGCTGCGACGTCACCCGCCAGGATGACTCGATATATATCGATGTAGAAGGAGACGGCTTCCTCTATAATATGGTCAGAAATATCGTCGGTACCCTCGTCGAAGTCGGCCGTGAAAAAATAAAACCGCAAAAGATAGAACAAATACTCGAAGCTAAGGACCGCACCGCAGCAGGACCTATCGCTCCGGCTGCGGGCCTTTGCCTAATGTGGATAAAATATTGAAAATCGTCCATATAATAACACGACTGATTCTCGGAGGGGCGCAGGAAAATACGCTCATAACCTGCAAGCTGCTGGCACAGCGCGGACATGATGTCACGCTCATCACCGGCCCTGCCATAGGCCCGGAAGGCGAATTGTTTAATCAGACAAAGAACCAAGGATACAATGTCATCGTCGTTCCCAAAATGATTCGCGCAATCTGCCCCATATACGACACCATAAGCTACTACCAAATCAAAAGACACCTAAAGCAACTCCAGCCGGACATCGTCCACACCCACTCGGCCAAAGCAGGCATCCTCGGCCGGTTCGCTGCTCACGCGCTAAAAGGTAAATGGGCACCAAATAAACCGGCTGTTATCCACACAATCCACGGTCTGGCATTTCATCCATACCAAAACCAGCTGCTAAATGAATTCTACATAACCATCGAAAAGGCCGCCGCGAAGCGTACCGACTTTTTTATAAGCGTCGCCGATGCAATGACCAACCAGGCGCTCGCTGCTGGTATCGGTCGTCCCGAACAGTTCACAACCGCCTACTCCGCTATTGAAGAAGATGATTTCCTGCAGCCAATCTCCGAACAACTCAAAAGAACCTTCCGCCAAAAATACGGAATCGCCGAAAATGCTGTCGTGCTTGTTACTATCGCACGGCTCTTTATGCTGAAAGGACACGACTACATCATCGAATCGGCCAAGCAACTCTCAAAGCAATTCGACAAAGCCTGCTGGCTCTTTGTCGGCGACGGCAACCTCGCTAACCACTTCAAAGAACAGGTTCACCGCTTGGGCCTCGCCGAGAAAATCAAATTCACCGGCCTCCTGCCCCCGTCCCGAATTCCCCTCACCATACAATCTTCAGATATCCTCGTCCACTGCTCACTAAGAGAAGGCCTCGCCCGCACCCTGCCCCAGGCAATGCTCTGCACCAAACCAGCAGTGTCCTTTGATGTTGACGGCGCAAGAGAAGTTGTAAACGAGGATACCGGGCGACTTATCGCACCTCAAAATGTCGAACAACTGACCGCCGCCTGCGCAGAATTGATAGCAGATAAGGACCTGAGAGACAGACTCGGCAAGGCCGGCCGGGAATCCGTAAAACAAAAGTTCGCACCAAAAACAATGGTCGACACCATCGAAGCCGTCTACAAAAAACTCACCGCACACTAAGGACTAAATCATGAAAAGTTACAGAAAAGAACTCTGGTTCAGCACTAAAGCCAGGCGCGAACTTATCAATATCACGCCGCAGGTTCAGCAGTGTCTCGAAGAAAGCGGTATCACCGAGGGCCTCGTCCTCTGCAACGCCATGCACATCACCGCAAGCGTCTTTATCAACGACGATGAATCCGGCCTGCACCACGACTTCGAAGTCTGGCTCGAAAAATTGGCCCCCGAAAAACCTTACTCTCAATACCGACACAACGGCTTCGAAGACAACGCCGATGCGCACCTCAAACGCACTGTAATGGGCCGCGAAGTCCTCGTCGCAGTAACAGATGGCCGGCTCGACTTCGGACCATGGGAGCAAATCTTCTATGGCGAATTCGATGGAAAAAGAAAAAAACGTGTCCTCGTAAAAATCATCGGCGAATAAATTAGTGACCTTATGGGCCTGCTGCTCTTTTTATTTCAGGTGATAGGCATATCACTCTCGGGCGTAATGGCACCGGGGCCGCTGACTGCTTCAGCCATCGCGATGGGCTCCCGCAGCCGAAATGCGGGGCTTTTCATCGCCCTCGGTCACGCCGTCATCGAATTTCCCCTGATGATTCTGATAATACTGGGAATGGCCAACATACTCAAGTCAACCAAAACCCAGATTGTAATCGGCCTGGCCGGTGGGGCCTTCCTCCTGATTATGGCAGCACAAATGTTAATCAGCCTGAAAGCCGCCAACGAAAACCACGACCGTGTCCGCAGGGAAAAACCGCTGCTGACCGGCCTGGTATTCTCAGCAGGCAACCCATACTTCCTCGTCTGGTGGGCCACCGTAGGAATAAACCTCACCATCTCCGCCAAACCACTCGGAATATGGGCCTTCGGGGTGTTCGCCATCGTCCATTGGCTGTGCGATTGCGTCTGGCTCCAGGCCCTTTCCTGGGCAAGTTTCAAAGGCTCCCGACTCCTCGGCCCCCACAACCAAAGAATCGTTCTGATGATTTGTTCGGCGGTACTGTTTTTCTTCGGCCTGTTCTTTATCTACAGCGCTGTCCGTAATCTTATCAATCTGCTCTAATGTTGTCCTTCTTCCTCACAATACAGCTCGGATGGATGTCTTACTTAAATAACTCCCTAAGGCCCATCTCCAGCAATTGCTCTTGAAGCAATTTACCTAAATCAAGCTCAGGCTTATCGAGCGTCCCCCTAAGCGGCACCGACACCCTGTCTTCAGTATCCGCCCCACCGACCCTTACAGTCCTGCCCGCAAAGGTATAAGGCAGGGTCACCGTCATATTCAAGCTCTTGTCCAGCCCTATAACACCCTTGAAATTTACCGGATTGTCACCGACATCCATTTGCATATCGTCGTACCTGACAAAACCATCCCGCAAGATAAATTTCGTCGGCCGAACAGTGATAACCTGCTCTTTAGCGCGGGTGCCAACCATCGAAAGAACCAGATCCAACAGCGCGGAAGCCTGCAAACGAAGCCCCTCTATCGATACAGTGCCGACTACCTCAATGTCATTCTTGCTGGCTCCCACAAGTGGTATGGCAAGTTGCTCGCAGTTGAAATTTGCCATACCGCTGACATTAACGGCGCCCGCAAAGACCGGATTCAAATATATCAAAAGCTTCTCTGTTGTCTGGTCATTGATTTGAATATTCTTGACTATGTGAATTGGCCCCGTTGTCTTTAAGATCGCTGGCATTTGCTTAAAGTCCGCCTCGCCGGCGAAATTCAGCTGACCGTTATTCACCACAGTCGAAAACGGCGCAATCCTCAGCACACCATCCTGGATTTGAACATCCACCTCAGTCCGGCCGAAATCAAAACCCATATACTCGGCCCGCTCGAAACCAAGCCTGCCCTCTGCGTTAAGACCGGCCAACGGCTCATCTGCCCGATACCCGCCGACAGCATTCGCAGCTAACCCACAGCTTATCCCCGTTACTTCAACACGCCTGCCTCCCCTGCCGGTTACCTTCAAACTACCATCGTTGACAACAAGGTCCACTTGCTTCACAGGCAAAAGCCTCGCACCTTGCTCTTGGTCACTGCCCGTCTCTTGCACAAACCCTTCGCTCGGCTTTGCCTGCAAACCTTCAAAGTTTATCTCCACTCTCGGCTCGTCAACTATCGTCTCACCAAACGATAAACTCCCCGCTAAAATGGAACCATAACGCGGTTTCGTGGTGATTTGCCTTGCCGCTACCGACATTCGCCCCGTACTGTCGCCGAAAGTAACGTCACTGACCCGAATGCCCTTGAACCAGCCCATCGAAAGGCTGCCAAAATCCACCTCCCCATCAGCCGAATCGTTGATCTTGGCCAATATTATCCTCCGCCCCATCTCAGACGACACGAACCACGGCAACAGAACAATCACTAAAAAAATCAAAATAACTACGCACAACAATACCCAAACCGCTGTCTTTATCTTGAGCCTCTTTCGCTTCTCCGCTTTGTGGTTCTTTTCAGCTTCCATCACTTTGCCCCCAAAAAGAAAAATGGTTTCTAATAGCCGTAGGCGTCCAGCCGCTTAAGACTATCCAACTTTCACCCGGCTCAGTCAAGCATTATCTCATCAGATTTTCCTTTCACCACTACGTCAACCTCGTCGGTATATACCTTCGTAACATCATCAACCTGCTTCTTGCCGCTCTGCAAATCATCCTCCGCGATAATTTTATCTTTCTGCTCCTTTTCGAGCTGCTTGTTCGCCTCTCTTCGCATGTTACGAATACTAACTTTTGCCTGCTCACCCATCTGCTTGGCCTGCCCAACAAGCTGATTTCTTCTCTCCTCACTCAACGGCGGAACATTAAGTCTTATCAGCTTGCCATCCACAATCGGTGCGATACTCAAGTTGCTGCTCTTGATTGCCTTTTCAATTTCCTTGATTGAACTGGGGTCAAACGGCTTAATCAAAATTGTATCAGCCTGTGGGGCCGCAAGCGTCGCTATCTGCTTCAACGGCGTGGCCGTCCCGTAATAATCGACTTTTATGTTCTCAACCAGACCCGCGGAGGCCTGTCCCGCACGAACAGCCTTTAACTCATCCTGCAGTATCTCAACAGCCTTTTTCATTCTCGATTCACACTCAGAAACTATTTCTTTGGTAGGCATCTTTGACCTCTGCAGCATTCAATGTCACGAACTGGCAATTAACGTGCCGATATGCTCGCCGCAAATGGCCCTCGCTATATTGCCCTTCTTGAAAATATTCAAAACAATTATCCCAATATCATTGTCCCGACAAAGGCTTATCGCCGAATGGTCCATTACTCTAAGGTTCTTTTCCAGTATATCGGCATAAGATAACTTCTCGAACAACTTTGCGTCTGGATTCTTCTTCGGGTCATCGCTGTAAACACCGTCCACCTTTGTCGCCTTTATGACCAAATCCACATCCAGCTCCGAAGCCCGCAGCGCAGCACACGTATCAGTCGTAAAAAAAGGATTCCCCGTCCCGCCCGCTAATATCACGACCCGCCCGCGCTCAAGATGTCGAAGGGCTCTTCGACGAATAAATTTTTCACATATCGCCGAAACCTCTATCGCACTCAGGACCCTCGTCGGCTGCCCTAATTTCTCAAGCGTCTCCTGCAGCGCGCAGGCATTGATGATTGTCGCCAACATCCCCATATAATCCGCCGTGTTCCTCGGTATCTGGCTCACCTCCGAAAAATGCTCCCCCCTCAGAAAATTGCCCGCACCAACCACAACCGCCACTTCTGGCCCGAGTTCACGCGCCTCTAATATTCTTGAAGCAATTGAAGTAAGCGCAGGCCCGCCAATACCAAAACCGCCGGGCTCGCAAAAACTCTCCCCCGAAAGCTTCAACAACACCCGCTTATACTTGCTGTTCGCCATATTCCGCTCGATTGCACTAACCAGCCAAAGCGAAAGACAACAAAAACTTCTTACCTTTGTCTTTCCACTTCTTCAGCTATCCCACTTCAAAGCGCACAAATCTCTTTATCTTCGCCTCACCACCAGCCTGCTTTGCCGCCTCAGCAAGAACCTGAGCAACTGTCTTGCTGTCATCCTTCACAAACTGCTGCTCCAAAAGACAATTCTCAGCGTAAAACTTCTTCATCTTGCCCTCCACGATTTTTTCGATGATATTTGCAGGCTTGTTCTTGACCTGCTCGGCAAAAATCGCTTTCTCCTGCTCGATTGTATCAGGACTAATACCTTCCTTGTCCAGAGCCAATGGCTTCGTCGCCGTGATGTGCATCGCTATATCAGCCGCGGCCTCCCTCAGCCCGTCTGCCGCCGCTGCACTTTCATCACTGGCTTCGATCTCTACCATTGTGCCCACTTTTTTGTTGAAGTGAATATATATGCTTATAAGCCCCGGCCCGGCTAGCTCATATCTCGCAAAATCACCCACCTGCATCTTTTCGCCCGTCTTGCTCACCGTCTCGGCCAAAACATCCGCAAATCTCTTACCGTCAATAGCCGTCTCGAGAACATTTTCCGCCCCCTCTTCCACGGAGCAGGCCAAAATGTAATCCCCCAACGTCTCCGCCGTTGCCACAAAATCATCGCTCTTGGCCACAAAGTCAGTCTCACAGCAGAGAGTCGCCATCGCAGTAACCTTGCCGTCCTCGCTCATCTTGCTTGCAACTATCCCTTCCGAAGTCTCTCGCTCGGCCCGCTTGGCTAAAGTCGCAAGGCCCTTCTTCCTCAGTATCTCCATAGCACGCTCAACATCGCCATCCCCCTCCTCAAGTGCCTTCTTGCAATCCATCATCCCTTGGCCGCTCATCTTACGAAGCTTCATCACCATCGAAGCTGAAATTTCCGTCATCTCAAAAACTCCTTCATGCTTGTCTTTGTAAAGAAGCCCCTGTATTTGATCTCGGTTCACGCTAAAACAGGGGCAAAGATTCCTGACCTTTTCGTTTTTCTTTCTATCCTCTCAGGACTGCTGTGCCGCCTCCTGCTCAGCCTCACCTTCTTGTGACGCCGGCTCCACAGTCTCTGAAGTCTCCCCCGGAGCCGACTCCGCGCCCTTTGCTGGCTCTGCAGCCGCTGAAGTTTCTGCTGGAACCAGCTCCTCGCTCTTTGAGGGCTCCGCCTCAACAGCCGTTCCTTCCTTGGGTTTCTTGTCACTCGCTCGGGCCAGCGCCGTCCTGCGCGGACGAACCCGTTTAGGCCGTGGCTTCGCTTCGGGCCGGGCTGAAACCATCGTCTTGCCAATCGCAACCGCATCGGCCAACTCGTTAAGGACCAAATCAATCGCCCTGATTGAATCGTCATTCGCCGGAATCGCTACATCCACCGTATCAGGGTCCGAATCAGTATCTATAAGGCCAACCGTCGTAATTCCGAGCTTCTTGGCTTCACGCAACGCAAGGTATTCCTTCTTCGCATCGACCACCACAACAGCGCCAGGCAGACGAGCCATCTTCCGAACACCCTCGAGGTTACTCTTTATCTTCCGCATCTCACGTCGCAGCCTCGAGGCCTGCTTCTTGCTCTCTTTCTCAAGAGCACCTTGCTCCTGCATGGACTCTAACTGCTGAAGTCTTTTCAGCCGGGAACGTATCGTCCTAAAGTTCGTAAGCATTCCCCCAAGCCACCGCTCGGAAACATAGTGCATCCCGCACTTTTCTGCAACCGCCTCAACCACCTTTTGCGCCTGACGCTTCGTGCCCACGAAAACAACGTCTTTGCCCGAAGATACAACCTCCGCAAGCAGCCGCTTGGCTACCAGCAATCCCGCTAAAGTCTTCTTCACATCGATAATATGAATATTGCCGCGCTTCGTGAATATAAAAGGGGCCATCTTGGGATTCCACCGGCTGACGCCATGCCCGAAATGCACCCCGGCGTTAATCAGTTCACGAACCAACTCTTTAGCCACAAAAAACTCCAAACACTTTACAATAAACTTACCTTTTGAACTGTTGCTTGTACACAGTCAAACCGGGAAAGCTAACGCAAATCACACAATATGTCAAGAACTTTTGCCAAATATAGCAATATTTGGACTTCGGGTAAAAGTCCGAGGAAAATCCCCCTGCCGCGATATCATCTTCACTGCCTCTCATTCATGCAATCCGCATAAGATCGCCCCCCCTGCCTGAGCCAATCACCTTACCTGTTTATAAGCGAACCTATAAGATGTCCTGTATTTCCACTGCAAAAACCGACCTAATTGACAAAAAAACATTGACTTAACTGCCCTATATATGTTAAAATGCATAAAACACACCCGACCGGTTGTTGTTCTTTATAGTCTGTAACTTGCCAATTTACAGGGGTAGAATTATAGCCCGTGGCCTGCCCAGCGAGGAAGGAGATAGAAAAGTGCACAACTCCGTGAGAGTCTCGCTGCTGCTATTGGTATTGATAGCGGCCTTAGCCGCTCCACCTAAGCTCCACGCCTGTCCGATAGGCGACTTAAGCGGAGACTGCATAGTCAACTTCGAAGACCTCCAGATTTTCACCGAACAATGGCTGGACACCGGGGGCTCCGCAGACCTGGATGATGCCAACGGCATAAATATGATTGACTTCGCCATCTTCGCTGCAAACTGGCAGAAAAACGGCATCCCCCCAATAGTCATAAACGAGATTCACTCCCGCCCGGACCTCAAAACAGAAAAGGTGGAATTTGTCGAACTTTACAACGCCGGCGACGAAACCGTCGATTTGTCCGGCTGGTATTTCTCCAGAGGAATTACCTCCACCTTCCCGCCGGGCACGCTGCTTGCCTCGGATGCCTACCTGGTCGTTGTCGAGGACTCCAACATGTTCGACCCCAACTCCACCAGCGACGCCGACTTTGTGGCCAAGTGGCCCGGCGTCACGCACAACGGCATCTTTACAGGCAAGCTCGACAACGATGGAGAGAACATCGAATTACGCAACGCTCAGGGAATAGAAATCGACCAGGTGGATTACCAGCTCGGATTCCCTTGGCCCACCGTCGGTGATGCCGTGCCGGATGTCCCCCCGGGCGGTACCGGCCACTCAATGCAGTTGACCAATCCCGCCTTCGATAACGATTTGGGCGGTGCCTGGCGCTCGGCCTTGCCGACACCAAAGGCACAAAACACTGCCGTCTTCGCTACCAACATCCCGCCTCGGATTCGCCAGGTAAATCACTCGCCCGAACAGCCCACTTCAAGCGATACAGTAACCATCACCTGCAAGGTGACCGACCCGAATGGTGTTGCCGAACCAAATGGCGTAATGCTGCAGTATCAAATTGTCGAACCCGGCAGTTATATCCGTTATCAATATACCATTCCGGAAAACCCTACTCTCTACCTTGACCCTGCGTATGATGTAGGTTGGGTTAACGCCCCAATGCACGATGATGGCCTAAATGGCGACCAGGTCTCTGACGACGATACCTACACCGTCCAAATACCTGGCTCCGTCCAGGTACACCGCCGGTTAATCCGATACCGTATCACCGTCGAAGATACAGTTGGTAACTCGGTTAAGGTGCCCTATGCCGATGACGCCCAGCCCAATTTCGCGTATTTCGTCCATGACGGTGTACCTTCTTGGAGCGGTGCCATAAAGCCCGGTGACCCGCCCCCGCTTGGCACGGTGGTTGAGTACGGCACCGACGTCATGCGCTCCCTGCCTGTCTATCATCTCCTTGCCAAGTTTGAGGATGTCTGCGACTCCACCTGGGACCTCAACTACTCGGGCAGTGAATACCTCTGGACAGGTACCTTGGTCTATGATGGCAGGGTCTACGACAATATCCGGTTCCGGGCCCGGGGCGGCACGCATCGCTACGACAGTGGCAAAAACATGTGGAAAATCGATTTCAACCGCGGCCACTATTTCCGTGCCCGCGACGACTACGGCCGAAGATATGATATCACCTGGGACAAGCTCAACCTCTCCTCCACCTGCCAGAACCCCGGCTGGGAAATACGCGGAAAAGATGGAATGTTTGAAGGCGTCGGATACAGACTCTTCAACATGGCCGGCGTCCCCGGCCCAAAGACTCACTGGGCACAGTTCCGTATCATAGATGGTGCCGCCGAATCCGGCCCGACACAGTACGATGGAGACTTCTGGGGACTCTACCTCATAGTAGAGCAGATGGACGGACGTTTCCTCGACGAGCACAAACTGCCCGACGGAAATTTATACAAGATGGGAGACGACGAACTAAATAACCAGGGACCAACCCATCCAAGTGACGGCTCCGACCTCGATGATTTCGAGGATGGCTTAAACAAAAAGCCCTCTCCTCCCACCGAATGGTGGCCCGCCAATGTTGATATACTACGCTATTATAGCTTCCGCACTGTCTGCGAAGGAATCCACCATTACGATATGGGAAGCAAGAACTACTTCTACTATCATCACCCCATAACCGACATCTGGTCCATATTTCCCTGGGACCTCGACCTTACCTGGGACGACACCATGTACGACAGCGGCCAAGACGGAGAAGAACCGTTTATGGGAAGTGGCCTCTGGGACAAAACTGACTTCGCAATTATGCGAAACAATCGGATTCGCGAAATTCGAGACCTTCTCTTCAACACTGACCAGGCCTGGAAACTCATCGACGAATACGCCAACGTCATCGATGACCCCAACGCGGCCGGCCTTTCATTCGTCTATGCAGACCGCGCCCTCTGGGACTACAGCCCAAACATAAACAATACCGGATACTTCTTCACCCAGCAAATATACACCGGCGATTTCAACGGCCTCGTCCAGCTTATGAAAGACTACGTCGTCTGGCGCTCCGAAGGCTCAGGCCCCACCGACCTAACCTTGGATGAGCTCGCCGCCGATTCGGACATCCCGAACAAGCCGACGATTAGCGCTACCGGCGACCCGAACTTCCCAATAAACAACCTCACCTTCCAAACCAGCGTCTTCAGCGACCCGCAGGGTGCCGGCACCTTCGCCGCCTTCAAATGGAGAATAGCTGAGGTAACTGATAGTAACGCCCCCAAATATAACCCCATCGACCCGGGAATATACGAAATCGACACCATTTGGGAAAGCCCGGAGATAACCAATGCCGGCACAACCACCATTACCATCCCGGCTAGCGCAGTCAAGGTCGGCCATAGTTACCGCGTCCGCTGCCGCCACAAAGACGATACAGACCGCTGGGGCCACTGGTCGGACCCAATCCAGTTTATAACAACAGAAGCCCTCTCAGCAGGCATCCTCAGTTACCTTCGCATAACCGAGATGATGTACAATCCCGCCGCCGGAGGCAGCTACGGCAACGATGAATACGAGTTCATCGAACTAACCAACACCGGCCCAAACACCCTCGATTTGACCTATCTGTCCTTCACCGACGGCATCACGTTCGATTTCAATGACAGCAACGTCACCAGCCTTGACCCCTGCGACTTTGCCTTGGTCGTAAGCAACCAGCCCGCCTTCGAATCACGCTATGGCACGGGCATCTCTTCCAAAATCGCCGGGCGCTACACCGGCCATCTGGCCAACGAAGGAGAGCACGTAGAACTAACCGACTACTGGAATGGCATCATTGCCGAATTCGGCTATGAGGACGGCCGAGGCTGGCCTTTAGCCGCTGATGGTGTAGGACATTCTCTTGTGCCTGTGGATTCAGCCATATCGGGCGAGCCTAATGGCTCACTTAAATATGGTGGTAATTGGAGACAAAGCACCTACATCGGCGGCTCGCCCGCTGCTGATAATCCCGCTGCGATAACGACTGTTGTCATCAACGAGATTATGGCACACACCGATTATAATGTGCCACCACACGACTCCAACGACTGGATAGAACTCTACAATACCACGGGCTCAGGGATAAATCTGACCGACTGGTACCTAAGCGACGACCTCGATAACCTAACGAAATATGCCATACCGGGAACTTCAATTTCCGGCTACGGCCGGGTCAGCTTCGATGAGGTTACCGGCTTCAACCAGGACCCCTGCAGCCCCAATGGCTTTGGCCTGAACAAGGCCGGAGATGAGGTTGTATTGTCTTATCTGCCCGGCAACCCCAACGACCGCATAGTCGACTGTATCAGATTCAAGGGCCAGGAGAATTATATATCTCTCGGCCGTTATCCCAATGGCGGCTCCTACTTCTTCCACATGACCCCATCGAGAGATGCTACAAACGTAACACCAAATCAGTCTCCTGTGGTTATAAGCGAGATAATGTATCATCCAATAGACCCCAACGATGAATACGTCGAGCTTTATAATCCTACAGGATCAACCGTCAACCTATGGAACGCCACCGACACCTGGCGCCTGCGTGGGATCGGAAATAATGATTACTACTTCCCGGCCTCAACCTCTATTTCCAGTGGGGCAAGAATAATATTAGTAGGCTTCGACCCCGTTATGGACCCTGTCGCCCTCGATGCCTTCGAAGCCGCATACGGAACCGGCGAGCTTACACCAAATGTGCATATCTTCGGCCCATGGGACGGAAACCTCTCCAACGGCAGCGAACGTATCGCCCTGGAAAAACCTCAGGCGCCTGACTTCCCGGACATAGATATCTCTTGGGTCATTGTCGATGAAGTAATCTACGGCGACTATTCACCCTGGCCGGAGACTCCGGATGGCTATGGTGACTGCCTCGAAAGAGTTTCAACCGCCGCCGACAAGTCCGGCAACGACCCAACAAACTGGACCGTCGCCTTGCCTTTACAGAACTGGTAAATCCCCGACAGAACAGAAAAACCAAAAACTCACCAGCCGGTATTCTTCAAATCTCGCTGCATCTTGGGCCACGCCGTTTCAGCCAGAGGCCCCGCCCCTTTAATCGCATAAAGCACCCCCGACACACCGCCACATACATATACAGTCCCATCCACACCAATATTAGGGCTTGTCCGCGTCTCATCTTGCCCTAATACTCTTGTCTTCCATCGAAGCGTCCCGTCCGCACCGATCACAGGTGAAGCCCACACCTCGCCATACGTCCTAAACTGCCACTTCAACTCGTAGGTCTTCCCCAAATCTCTTAAGGCGTAAACCTTGCCGCTGTTCGAACCGAAATAGACTGCCCCGTCCGCATCGATTGCCGCTGACGACCAAATCTCTTCGAATTCACCTTTTCTATTTTTCGTGGCAAACTTCCACTTCACCCTTACCCTGTTTCCTTCGTCCCGCAGAGCGTAAAAATATCCCTTAAAGCTCCCTATGTAGATTGTGCCATTCGCCCCGATTGCGGCATTGGCGAAGAACGCCGTTCGCTCCGTGCCCGTCTCTTCCTCGTCTCGGAATATCCACTTCAGTGTCCCGTCAGGATTAATAGCAAAGAACCTGTCATCTCCGATATCACCTACGTTGCCCTCGAACCAGTCGCCCGTGCCAATGTAAATTGTTCCATCGGCGCCGATGGCCGCAGACGACACAATCCCGCCCCCGCCCCTTGGAATCGTATATGTCCACATAACTTCGCCGTTGGATGGGTTTACACAATAAACCTCACCCGGCGAATTGTGCGTGCCGAAATACATCCTTTTCCCATCCGCCGTCAGCGTCGGTGATGATTCAGCAAGGTCGCAGCCCCCGAACACCTTTCTCCACTTCACTGAGCCATCCGGATTTATGGCAAACATATTACCGTATAAATCACCTTGGTAAATTGTCCCGTCAGCACCTATAGCCGGGCTGCACCAGTCAACCTCCCCCACATTCACCGACCAAATAACCCCCCCTTCGGCAATCGATGGTCGAACGCCGGCCTTTTCCCTCTGGTCGCCACAGCCCCCCGCTAACACCACCGCGGCTATAACAATAATTGCAAAACTCTTCTGAACCATAGAAACTGCCAAACCGATACCGCTTGCCGCTTAACGCAGAATCTTAAACACATACTGTATTGAACCCGACCAATATTAAACGCTTAACCACAAATCGCAAATGACAAATTGAATTCCCGCGTTCGCTCCGCGCACATCAATCCTCCCCCCTGGATTTGGTTCTTGAATCTTAGCTCGACAGCTCAGATTACACAATGTCGCTCGTTCCGGACGACGCCCTCGCCCATTACGTGTTATCCCGTGGCCGAAGCTGCTTCCACACCTGCTGTCTCTAACGTAACATCAACCGGCACAGGACGACTGACCGTGTTAAACACCGGCGACCGCTTCTGAGCATACTCGCAAAGCTCCTCAAGCTTCTCGCGCGGCGCATCGGACTTGACCTTGCACTTCACTCGAATCTGCTGAAAATTGCTCGGCACGTCCTCATTCACACCCATAAAGCCGTTCAGGTCAAGGTCGCCCTCTAATTCAAACTCCAGCTCGTCTATCTTCACGCCTTGCGCCGCTGCATGAAAGATAAAACTCATGTTTAGGCATGTTCCTAACGCATGCAGAAGCGCCTCCGTCGCATTCGGACCGTAGTTGCTTCCAAGCAGGCTCGTCGGCTCATCACCCTCTACCAAATGGGCCCTTGCCCGCGATGTGTCCTCCTGACCTCCGGCCCAGAAGCCCTTGATTGTTGTATGGCAATGCGCGCCACTTATCCACTTGTTCTTCGCCCGGAATATGTACCTGCCGGCATCGGGATTGTCCTTAAGGTCGTCCGTGCAGCCCCGAAGCTGCTCGACTTTCAGCCCGTTTAAAGTTTCTTCTTCCGCCATCTTAATCACCTCCTTTTCACATAACTGATACTGACATCTTTTTATCGCCGCCCGGCAAACCGCCAGGCTGGCTCCTGACCTATCTATATGTACGTCATACCATCCAATTCATCAATCGGGGCCGCTCCCGTTTTTATTATCCGCTTAACTACTACGAACGCCGTAGGCAAATCCACTACGCCGTACCAACCCCAAAGCCCAAATTACGTCGAATCTTAAACTCCGCAATCTGAAATCTGAGATTTGTGATTTGAAATGCCGCTTGCGGCTTACCCCCCTAACGCCGCCTCCGCTTGCCCCTTTCCCCCCCTGTCCCCGAGAATCCACCCCTTGCTTAGGAACAGGGGATCCAATGCGCCCGCCTATCTAATTGTGGGTTCCCCTGCTCGTTTTTGGCCTACTTGTTTCAGCGCCCCTTCTATCTATCACCCTTATTGTATCTGTTCCTTCAAAGTAAGTTCCGTCCATAAGGCGGCCGGTGACTGTAAGCTCGACCTCCCCCGGCTCCAGAATCTCCTGAAGCTGCGAGCGAGCAAACTTCGCCATTACAATGTTTTGCCTTTCGTTAAACCATATCCATTCGGCCGGCACTTCGTCCTCAAGCAAAACGGTCCTCGAATTAACATCAGCGACATTGTAATCTTCCAGCAGCCAAATCTTACAGTTAATCCATTTGCCTTTGCTTGCCAGATTAAGTGACTCAGGTTTTATGTCCACCTCGACGTAAACAATTGGAATTAAGTTTACGTGCGAATATGTTTTGGAGGTATTGAAGTTGATGCTGAATGGGGTACCATCACGCCAAAAACCAGTTACAAAGCCATATCCATAGGTTCCACCGGTGGCAGTTTTAAATAAGTCGTAGCCAAAAATATTTATGGCCCCGGATTCCCATGTATTAAGAGAATCGGTTACGACACCACCGTAAAGGTTGAGAGTACCTGAGTCACCAGCTCGCGCATATTTAGTAGTACCGCCAGTCATATTTACCGTCCCAAAAGAACCTCTCGCAGAAAGGGAGACGACACTGGCAGTGCCGGAGAGGATTACCGTCGCGGAGTCCGAAGCTGACGCGCCGTGCACATAACCGCCTGATACGTTAGCGGTGCTGAATTCGTGGGCATCGAGAGTACTTACATAGCCACCGGTGACGTTTAAAGTACTGGCATCATAGGTTCCCATCCTGTCAACGTTGCCGCCAAGCATATCTACTATTGTGTCATCGTTGTAGATGGACACATTGTTCCACTCTTCGCCATCGACTATCTGCCCGCTCGAAGTAAAAATCTTGTCCTCCGCAGCGACTCCCGTCTCACATGCCGTAAGAATGATTCCCACCGCTATAGTTACCCAAATCTTGGCTTTCATAATTCGTGTCCTTTCCGCATTATTGCCCGGTTGTTGCGTATTATACCATAACCCCTCATTTTAGTCAAGCATTTCTCGGACCCTCGCCCACCAAAAACCCCCCGCCCCCGGCTGCCGTTGTCGGCGCTAAGCTGACGTCCTCCGGCAGCACAATCTCCCACGCATAGCTGTAGCTGCTGTTACAACTCGGGTCGCCAATCGACAAAACACTCGCAGTCAGAGTAGAACTCGTCCTGCTTGGCAAATTCTGATACATCCACAATTCATCTAAACCAAAATCACCAGACAGCGAATTCTCCCACGCCAACCGCGGGTAGTCCCCCCCAAATCCTCCCCACCGGCCCTCCGGTCTCCGGCAGCCCCTTGAAAATCACTTTAAACTTCTTCCCTTCTTCTCCCTCTCGTCACGATACCAAAACATAAGCGCAACGCACCCACAAAGCCACCACGCAATTAAAGCTATCCAGCACCACATCATTCTTCCTATAAAAAGAAATTTTCCAACTTTCCAACCGGAGAGGATGTCAGCACGGCCCCTCACCACCTCCTGTCAAACTCTTCAGTAAACCATGAAGTGCAGGAACTCAAAACATGAATAATGCTGCTGTCATCTTCGCGCCGCATACCGGACACACCCTCTGATTGCAGGCTTGTCCCTTGACAGATGGTGCCATGTATGAGCACTTTGGACAGATGCATCGTCCGCCGCACCAGACGGCGGATGGGTTGTGCCTGTCGCCGTGTCCCTTAGTTGCATTGCCTTGGAGTATTCTGCTATTATGTGTTGGCATAGAATCAGCTCCTTTCTTCTAACACTGCTCTCTTTCGAGCTCAACCGCCCCGCCAATAACCATATCATCATCTTCTTTCTTCAAGGATGAGCACAATTGCTTTAACCGAACCGGCCTCACAGCGCCCTTATCTGACTTTTTGTTTCTTTCAGCTCTTCCGCGCCCGTCAAAGAGGCTGCCGACGGCCAATCTCAACTCGTCTTGACCAAACGACCGTAAGTAATAGTAATACACGTCTTTTTCTCGTACCTTGCTTTCTAACTCCAGTGTATTGTGCTCCGTTATCAAAATTATTGGAGTGTTCCTGTTTGCTGTCTTCAGCAGTTCAACCGCCTCATAGCCGTCCATCTCAGGAAGATTAACATCCATTATGATGCACTGAAAGTTTACGGCCTGCGCCTGCTCAAATGCCTCGGCAACACATTCCGCTATCTCCAGTTCGTAACGTTCAGCCTCAAAACGTCCAAATTCGCAGTGAAACAGCATAAATATGTCCTCAGCAACCCGATGGTCAGGTTCAACTATTAAGATTCTTCTAATCATATTTACGGCCTCCTGTCACTTCACCAAAACCCCTAACAACCCGCGTGCCAATCGCTCGCTCCAAAACAAAGGGCCACTTAAAAATTCCCCTAAGTGACCCGTATCAATAAGCTTATAGTTTTGTATGTCTCTGTGAAAACTTTATGTCATTTAATCTCGACCTATCTTGCCTCGTCGAAAATGGGGCGAATTTCCCTCTCTATGGGGAATTTTACCCCCCCCTGTTCTAATCTATTCCATATTTTTTTAACTTCAGCCGCAGCGTCTTGCGGTCTATCCCCAGTGCCTCTGAGGTCTCACCTATCCGCCCATCAAGCTTCCTAAACGTGTTAACAATGTGTTCTTTTTCCACATCAGCGAGTGCCCTCACCCCATCGGAATCAGAATTTGGAACTGTTTCACCACTCAGCTCATAATACCACAAATCACTGGCCTCTATCACCCCGCCCTTGGTCAGTACCACCGCTCTCTCAATTACATTCTCTAACTCTCTCACGTTCCCCGGCCAGTCATACTCGCTTAATATCTGCATCGCATCCTCCGAAATACCGGTCACGCCCTTCTCGCGCTTCTTGTTATACTTTGTCAAAAAATGATTCGCTAATACCGGAATATCTTCCCTTCGCTCCCGCAAGGCCGGCAAAACGATGGGAACCACACTTAGCCGGTAAAATAGGTCCTCTCGGAAAGTCTGCTCCTTCACGCACGCGAGCAGGTCTTTGTTCGTTGCCGCGATTATGCGCACATCCACCTTGATAACCTGCGAGCTTCCTACTCTCGCAATCTCCTTCTCCTGAAGTACCCTCAGCAGTTTCGCCTGAATACTCATGCTGATGTTTCCAATCTCGTCCAGAAAAACCGTCCCCCCGTTCGCCACTTCAAACCGCCCGTATTTGGTTTCCGTAGCGCCCGTAAAAGAGCCTTTGACATGTCCGAACAGCTCGCTCTCAAACAGGTTTTCCACCAGGCCGCCGCAGTCGACCACAACGAACGGCTTGTCCCTTCTGTTGCTCTGTGTATGAATCGCCCTGGCTATCAGCTCTTTGCCTGTGCCTGTTCCCCCGCTAATCAGAACCGTGCTGTCTGTCGGCGCCACCTGCCGAACAAGCTCTTCAACCTTCTGCATTGAGCGGCTTGTCCCCACAACTACCTTCTCGCCGAATCTGTCTTTTAACTCTGCACGCAGCAATATATTCTCAAGCGAAAGTCTTCTCTTCTCAAGCGCGCGGTTCACTATCATCCGCAGACTCTCAGGCGTGAAAGGTTTCGGAATAAAATCATACGCGCCCAGCTTCATCGCCTCCACCGCCGACTCCACCGTCGCATATCCCGTAATCACGATTACCACAATCTCAGGCTCCCGTTCCTTCATCTTCTGCAATACTTCCATACCGCTCAAACCAGGCATCTTCAAATCAAGGATGACAAGGTCAAAAGATTCCTTCTCAAACACTGAAAGGCCTTTCAAACCATCCTCCGCCACTTCTACCCTGCTTCCGCCTTTCGATAGCGCTTGTCGGCACGAATCCCGCATCGCCTCTTCATCGTCGATGACTAAAATATTGGCTTCGCCGTTCATCTACTTCTCCTTTCCGTTTACTGGTAATCTGATAATAAATGTCGTCCCCTCGCCCGGTTCGCTTTTAACCTCTATCGTCCCTCTGTGCTTGGCAATTATTCCGTGGCTTACCGCCAACCCAAGACCCGTACCACGCCCAACCTCCTTGGTCGTGAAGAACGGGTCAAAAATCTTCTCCTGGTTCTCCGCCGGAATGCCGCACCCTGTGTCGCTGAGTTCAATCTCGATATGCTCATTATCGCCTGCCATCCTCGTTGCAACCGTCAACTCCCCTTTTCCTTCCATCGCCTCGGCGGCGTTGAGCACAATATTAGTGAACACCTGTTGCATCTGCCCGACATCGATGAATATCTCGGGCAGCGAAGAGCAAAAGTCCTTTGTTATTTTAACATTTTGAAAAAGTGCCTGTTTTTCAACCAAACCTAAAGTTCGCTCTAAAGTCTCGTTTAAATCGCGCTGCTCGACCTTCGGTTCCGTTTGCCGCGCGAAGTCCAGCAGACCCTTTACAATGTCCCTGCACCGAGACGCCTCCGCGACCGCTTTTTCCAGGTTATTACGTCTTGAATCCTTGTCCTCCAAATCCTCTAATACCAAATGAGTGTACATCAGCACCGCCCCAAGCGGATTATTCACTTCATGCGCCACCCCTGCTGCCAGCTGTCCCAGTGTTGCCAGCCGCTCCGATTTCATTATCTGCTGACTGGTGTACTCCCTTAGCTTGTCGTCTCTTTCTTTCAGCGAGGACGCCATAAGGTTGAATGTCTCGGCCAGCTCTCCTATCTCATCTTTGCTCGTGCTTTTAACCCTGTGGTTGAGATTGCCTTTGCCCCACTGATGGGACGCATAAACCAGCCGCTTGATGGGCCTCAATACACCCTGAGCAAGAAAGCTCGATACTACCAGTGCTGCAAGCATTCCGCCGCACGTTATTGCTAAGAATACCGCCACCGCTCCGGCACGCATATCCGTAAACTTCTCTTCTAAGACCCCAACGTACAGCACTCCGATTATTTGCCCCTTTATGTTTTTTATTGGTTCATATGCGGAGATGTACCAGTTATTCACTACAAAGGCCCTGTCTATCCACGGCAGCCCTTTTTCAAGTACCTGCTCATATACCTCTTTGGATACACGCGTCCCAATCGCCCGGCTGCCGTCCTCGCGCTTGACATTCGTCGAGACCCGCAGGTCCCCCTGAAAGATGGTCGCTGTCCCGATGTCCTTGCCCTTGTACTTGACGCCTTGATATACCGTCTCCTTGACCTTATCCACGAGCTCGTAGTTGCGATTAAGCAATTTACCGCCGTATAGCACCCCAATCAGGCTCCCATCGTACCCTCGTACGGCAGCCGCCGCCTTTATCATCATTCCACAAGTCTCTTCGCTCTTCCGGCTCGGTTTTGCCCTCGGCGTGGCAACAAACTTTATATAGGCTTGCTCAGCCAGGTTTGTCCCTTCCTTTAACAACTCTTCCCTTGGCACAATCACCGTGCCCCCAACAACTCCTTTACCTGACAGTATTTCGCTGACTAATTCATCGCCGGACTCATCGTCCCCCACGACCGACCGGTTCCGCGCTCTAACAACCACACGTCCCTCTCTGTCCGTAAGCGTCAGCACATCGAGTGACTCAGCCTTCCTTATGCTTGCCAGTTCCCCTTGCAGCCGTTCTATATCGCTCTCTAAAATCGCGTCTTTCATAAAGAATCTAAGCGCCGTAAAACGCACCACATCCTTAAGGTCTTGAGTTTCGCCGCGATAGATTTCCCGCGCGGAATTAAGGTCGTTCTTGACCTTGTCCTGGGCCTGCCCGACTATACCCGTCCCGATTAGACGCAGACCCACTAAGGTCGCGACCAGCCCGCATATAACAATCACCGCCATAAAGCTCACAATCAGCTTTGTTCTAAGCGATATCTTCATCATTTTTACCGCAAAACTGTCCCTGTTTGCCTCAACCGCACCTCCGCGAGCTTATTTGAACACCTTTACAATGGTAAGCACGCCGAGAACTATGGTAAGTACGGCAATGGCAAGCTTTAGTTTCTTTTCGGTCATTATTTTTACGCTCTTGGCCGAAAGCGGCACCGAGAGTACCGCCCCGATAATCACCCACGGAGCCAGCCTCCAGTCAAGGTCGTTTTTTGAGACAAGCATGTAAGTAATCACTCCCACCAGGCACGTCAGCCCCTCCGCCAAAGATGTAATCCCTACCGCGCTTTTCCCCTCCACCCCAGACAAAACCTGCCCGCCTGTTACAACCGGCCCATAACCGCCCCCGCTCATACCTTTGTTGAACGAAGCTATCAGCCCCAAAAGCGTAATCTTCTTCCAGCTGAACCTGAAATTCTTATTCAGACACACCAGGATTACTATCCCCATCGAAAGCACTAAACACCCTATATAAAGTTTCAGCCAGAACTTCGGAATATTCACCGCCACGAAAACAGCCGCCACCGTCCCCACTACGCTGCAGGATGCTAATAGCAGCGCAATCTTCAAATGCAGCGGAACCGTCTTTTTAAAGCTCTCAATATAACCGAGCGGGCTTAGCATATTTCTAATCTTGAATATGTCTGCCGACTTCGGTTTCAGGTCCACGTTGCCCTCCCGATGGTGAAAAAATCCCGCTAACAGCCCCGATATCAATTCGCTCAGCAGAATGACCGGAACAATCTGCATTGGCGAAAAGCCCATCAGCATAAACACCGGCGTCAGCGTCGTCCCGTAGCCCATACCGAGCGTCGAGTCCATATATTCGCACAGAAAAGCAATTATCACAATCGCAACAACCGCCCACAACGACAACTCCAACACCTTTCTTTACTCCTCAATTTCGCAGCTACGCCGCTCGTTAACAATTACCGCCTTAAACCACATCGGCTAACGTCAGGCTTTCGAGTTTCTTCGCAACGTAATCTCGTATCTCCTTGAATCTCTTTATCAGCTTTTTCTCCTTGGACAGCGGTGTCGACGAGAAAAAGTACTTGCTCACCGACTCCGTTGGCGCCAGCGCACCGTCCATCACCCTTATTATCCCCGCGATACTTATCTTCGATGCCGGCCGCCCCAGCTTGTACCCCCCGCTCGCCCCCCGCTTCGCCTTTATATACCCGCTCTGCCGCAGTATCGAGAACAGCAGAACTAAGTATTGCTGTGGTATATCGCACTTCTCGCATATCTCCTCCATCTTTATATAGCCCTTCTGCTCGTTCCGCGCCATATAAATCAGTGCTAATATCGAGTATTCACTCTTCGTCGTAAGCTTTATTATCGGCTCCTTTGATAAGTAAGTTTATAAACATACTAAACAATCTATCGGCACCGGTCAACCAAAAATTTAAAAAACATGTGAATTTCCCCCCAAACCCGCTTAAATGCTCAAAATCCCCCTCGTGCCGCACGAAATAGGTTCCTGCCGCAATTTCGTCTGGTGTCGTCAGCCGCCTGTCTTGAGTCTCGTGTCTGCTATGGCTCCTCCTCGACCCACGATTCACGAACCACGAATCACCCAAATAAAAAGGGCCGGCCGCACATAAGTCCGACCGACCCTGCATTATATACCCATTGCCTCTCGCTAATCTTATTTATGGTGAATCTGGACATTCCCGCCGCCAAGATAACCTTGCGCCTTGTGCTTCGGCACCGGAGGACTATTCTCCGTATCAACATCCGGCCCAAGCCATCGTTCTAAAAATAGTGCCGGCCACGCCGGCCTCAACTACCGAGATACGAGATGCGAAATACGAACCAAGGGCCACTCCACCAGCGCACCCCTGTCAATCAAGGAAAAAGAACAAGATTATTGCCTTTCGGGGACGTATGAGATATGCTTATAGCCTATGAAAAAGGCCGAAATCAAGCGAATTGCTAACTTTATCAAAGACCTTGAGGGACCACCTAACGAGCAGGACTACAGCCACGTAACTCTCCAAGAGCGGCTACAAGAGCTTTATCCAATTATCAAGAGCTTCATGGACGAAACATTCAAAGCTGACCAGGACCTAAAACCGGTTCTTGCTCTGTTCGAGTACAGAGCTCGCAAGTGCCGGGAGTGTATCGAGAGAAGAATGGCTGCAAGAAACTAAAGAAAGATAGGCAAAAATGAAACGATGTACTAAATGCAAAAAGAGGAAAGGCAAGGCTGAGTTTCACAAGGATTCGAGCAGCAAAGACGGCCTAAGTTGCTGGTGTAAGAAGTGCGTGCATGACTACAACCGAAGAAGTTATCGCAAGAAGAAGGGCGGGCGCGTCAGAAGACTCCTCAAATATGAGCAGCGCCATCGGATTGTTGATGGTATAAAAGAAAAACGCTGCAGCCGCTGTCGGAAGTGGAGAGCGGAAGCCGACTTTACGAAAGACCCTCGCTACAAAGGCGGCCGGGTGTGCCAGTGTAAAAAGTGTGTTTGGGATCACAAACGCAGCTATTATGGGTATTCAAAAAAACACTTGACCTATGAGCAGCGCCATCGTGTTGTTGGCCGTGTTAAACAGAAGCGTTGCGGTAAGTGTAAGAAGTGGAAGCCCGAGAGTCAGTTTTACAAAAGACGTGAACAGATAGACGGGCTGGCAGTGCGGTGTAAACCGTGTTCTGATATAGCCACTAACAAAGCTCATAAGAAGCGCCTGGCGGCGAACAAATGAGAGGTTGCCTCGCTGCCTCGCCAGAACGCTTTCGGTTAGCTAACTTGGTCGCATCTTAGTTCGAGAGAGTTGCCGTACAGGTATTTTTTTCTTTTCCCCTTGCCTTTTCCCTTCTTTCCTCTGCCTCGCCAACCCGCATGACAAAGCTTACATGCTACAGCTTAGGGTGAGAGAGTTGTCGTTCAAAGAGGTGGCATTATAGTATTTTCTTGACATTTTATTGCCGGTAGGCTAAATTGCTGGACAAAAAGTGGTGAATAATATCTGAGGCACCTTTCTATGGAATCATCCAGCTTACAGCAATTACAACAAATTCCCGGCGTTGGTAAAACTATTGCCCGGGATATGCACAATATCGGCATCCATT
>Ga0114922_10000533_pt1 | contig 36511 bp, 31 predicted proteins | sample AartaG_FD_100975 | JGI IMG/M metagenome (GOLD analysis project Ga0114922, IMG submission 100975) | Deep subsurface microbial communities from Aarhus Bay to uncover new lineages of life (NeLLi) - Aarhus_00045 metaG | ecosystem: Environmental > Aquatic > Marine > Oceanic > Sediment | place... | reverse complement strand
GGCTTCGCATAATTCGTTACCTCCTTATACGCAAAGTTCTGTTCTGGCTCGGTGGTTAGCCTTTAGCCAGGCTGGATTGTCCAGCTTGTTAACATCAGCTTACCTTGGCACACCCATTTACACGGTTAAAAAGTATAATTTCTCCAGCCTGTTCTGGCGCGCCGGGGTATGACATTGATGATTCTACAAAATTGGCCTTGAGTTGTCAAAATGTTTAAGGAACCCCGGCGCGCCGGAACATCACCGCGCTCAGCAGAGGGGCAAAGGAACAAAGTTTAAAAGGCACACAGGCACAAAGTGGAAAAACGTCCCTTCGACTCCTTCGATCCTGCTCAGGACAGGTTCGCTCAGGATAAACTCACTTCGAACATTCAACATCGAACGTTCAACGTCGAATGGGGAGCCGCTTCGCGGGACTGATTAACTAGATCCCTCTGCCCATTCGGCTTCGCTCAGGGCAAGCTTTATTCGGTCGGGATTACAAAAAAGCGCAAAGATTCCTACTTCGCTCTGCGAGCTACGAAGGACAAGTAACACGGATTTTGTTTTAGCTGTTTTTGGCCGGACATGTTTAAGATGCTATCTCCTCGATCTCTTTCAAACAAGTTTGTCCACTTAAGCGTTGCAATATTCAGCAAATCTCTTGCTAATATATGAATTTACGATAAGAATAATCTATTTCAGAGGCACTTTAATCATTCGACAATTTCTGCTTTCTGTAATAAACCAATCCTCAGCTTTATCGCTTTTTCAATTTCATATATTGCCTCAGGTAATTTTGTAAGCAAATCATCAGCTTTGTCAAACAATGCAGGATCGTCTCTTTTAGAGCTTAACATTCGGCCAAAGATTATGTATAGTTATTGTGTTTGATCGACGGCAGCATCGGCTTTAAAATCTCAATGTTATTCATCCAAATTTTCCCACATAGAAGATCGATTTTGTGGCTGATTTTTTTAACGTGCAGCCGTTATCAATTTTTTTAATTTAATATCTACAGACGAAGAACCAATCTGGATTTCAAATGCTCCATCTTCAACATGCCAATCTTTTTTCTTTTCGCTCCAATAGGCAAAATCTTCATTGCTTAATTCGAAAGTGACCCTTTTTGCATGGTCCTTGTCGAGGGTAATGCGTTTAAATTTTCTTAATTTTTTTATGGGTTGTATTACAGATGATTTGAGGTCTTTAATGTACAACTGTACTACTTCGTCACCCTTTATCGGGCCGGTATTTTGTATATCGACGCTGATTAGGATTTTGTTCTCTTTGGTGGGATTGAATGTCTTTTTACTTATCCTTAAATTTTCATACTTAAATGTTGTATAACTTAATCCGTGGCCGAAGGGATAAAGCGGTTCCTTTTTGTTAAACCAGTAGGCATGTCCCTTTGTGATGTCATAGTCGCCAAGTGAAGGCAGGTCCTCTAACCTTTTATAGAATGTTACAGGTAATTTGCCGCCGGGATTATAATCGCCGAACAGGACATCGGCTATTGCAGCACCCCCCGCCTGACCGGGATACCAGGCTTCAACTATTGCAGGTATATTGTCATTTACCCAGTTGATTGTAAGAGCCATCCCATTTATTAGAACAACAACCGTATTGGGATTTGCTTTGTGAACCTTCTGGATAAGCTTTAACTGATTGCCCGGTAAACCCAGGTCCGACCTGTCGGCGGCCTCGTTTGCCACATCCAGATTCGTCCCGGCAAATACAATTGCCAAATCAGATTTCCCTGCTAATTCTGCTGCATCACTTATACTTTTTCTTTCATCCAACATCTTCCAAACAGGTCTGTCATTCTCTTGGTCCCAGTCTATTTCCTCTTTATCCATTACTTTACAGCCTTCTGAGTAACGGATTTTAATATCTCCTCCTATCTTGTCCTTTAAGCCCTGTAGTGGAGTAATAGAAACAGATGGAGAGCCTGAATAGCCGCCCAGCACGGTTCGGTCGGCATTGGGCCCAATGACGGCAATGCTTTTAATCTTTCTTTGATTTAACGGCAGGGTGTTGTCCTGATTCTTTAAAAGGACAATTGATTCCTTGGCTATCTGTAAAGCAAGTTTGCGATGTTCCTTACAATCGAGTTTGGATTTAGGTATGGCAGAATAAGGTACAAGGTGCGGCGGGTCAAATTCGCCCAATAAAAATCTTGCCCTGAACAATCTTGTTACATTTTTATCAATATCCTTTTCAGTTATGTAACCTTTCTTTGCGGCATTGAGTAAATACTTGTCATAAAGGAACTGTTCGGTTTCACATGTTTCGCATTCAAGGTCGGTACCTGCTATTGCTGCTAATGCTACTGCCTTTTCCGGGTCGGTTTCATATTTATGCTGATGAACGATATCACTAACCGCTCCACAGTCGGAAACCACATATCCTCTAAATCCCCATTCCCCTCGAAGTACATCGTCGAGTAACCAGTTGTTTGCACTTGCCGGGACACCATTGATAGCGTTGTAGGCACTCATTACCGAAAAAGCGCCGCCTTCGGTGATTCCGGCTTGAAACGCGTATAGATAATATTCACGTAAAAACCGTTCGCTTACATCGGCTGAGCCGTTATGGCGGTTATACTCTGAGTTGTTTGCAACGAAATGTTTGAGTGTGGCAACTGCTTTTAAGTATTTTGGGTCGTCGCCTTGAAAACCTTTCACAAATGCAACGGCCATACGGGATAATAAGTAGGGGTCTTCGCTGTATGATTCTTCAGTACGTCCCCAGCGGGGGTCTCTTAAGATATTAATTGTTGGAGACCAGTAGGTGAGTTTCTTGCCGTATGTCTGGTTGTGAATACGAGCTTCGGTACTGGCTACATCGGTCATTTTCTGAATTAGATCGGGATTCCAGGTGCTACCTAATCCAATGCATTGGGGAAACGCCGTTGCTAATCCGGCACGAGCGACACCATGCAGGGCTTCATTCCACCAGCCGCCATCAAGGCATCCACCTACATCCCAATGCTCGTAATTTTCCCAAGGCCTCTGTTGTATCACATCTTCTATGTCACCTTCAACTTCCTCATAAAATTCTTCAATGAGGGGATTTTTGAAATTAGGTGCGTACTCTATGACACCAAGCCGTTCAATCGCCGGTGCCAGGTGGCTCATCTGGGCGACTTTTTCTTCGAGTGTCATTCTGGAAACTAGGTCTTTTACCCGCTGGTCCACGGGTATTTGTGTGTTTTTATAAGGCGGTTGACTCACACAGCCGATTAACGAAGTGGAAACTATTAACAGTATTAATAATTTTCTCATGATTCGCTCCTTAAATTATATTTAGCCGAGATATCCCATATGGAAGTGCCCGCGGCCGGCACAGGCACATTTTCATGACAGTATAGTAAACTGGGTTCAGTCATAAATAAACAACTAGCGAACCAACCTGCGAAAGTTTTCGACCTCCGGATCCAGAGGCGGTGGATTGATGACACGGTTCAAGAAGGCAAGCCCGTCACAATAGCGCCCCGCGAGCGAGGCACCCACGTGGTCGGCGCCGTAAACGTACCGATACTCGTGCCGGATATTGCGTTCGTAGAGCGCCTGATGCAGGAAATTGGTGCCACGGTGAAACTCGAACACGTCTTCGGAGCCGACCTCGATGTAGATTTTTATACCGGACGCCCTAACCGCATCAGCGTTGTCGCGTACGATCGCGGCTGGATTGTTCGCGGCCCAATAGGCTTTGTCGATTGGGCTGCCGAATAATCGCCGAGTGGATTCATCCTCCCTTCTTCCGTCCTTCCAATTGTAGGCTGGCTCGATCATTGGCTCATAGGCGACGACCGCGCCGAAGGTGTCCAGATGTTTCAATCCCATCATCAAGGATCCAAAGCCCCCCATGGATATACCGCTAATGAAGGTGCCGCTTGGCTCCTTCGAGACGCGGTATTTTGCGCGCAGGTGGTTCAGCAATTCGGCTGTGATGAAGCTTTCCCATCGTTGCGAGCCGTCCCGAAAGTCCATATAAGACGCTGGATAGGGAGCCGCATCGGGCGTGACAACCACCAGCTCCGACAAGGTCCCATCCTTGAACATCTTCTCGAAGAGGCGTGCAGTTCCTTGCAGGAAACCGTCGTCGCCGCTGCCACCATGAAGCCAGAACAGAAGCGGATAGGACTTGTCGCTGGATGCATAGCCCGGAGGGAGCAAGACGGTGTACCTGGCCGGACTTGGGACGAGTTTGGTTTTGAGAGTCGCCGAATGAATATTTTCTGACAGAATCTCACTCTCTGCTTCGGTGAACTCCAATGTCTTGCCATCATATGTCGCTTCAAGCTCAATCCCGGCGACCTGAATGTGCACGTTGGGGCCATCCTGTTTGTAATAAGCTTCCATACCCTCGCCGGCCTCGCCGCCTGTGACAATGGCTTTGCCATTTTTACTGAAGGACCAAGTGGTGGCCTCATCGTCGCCCATCTTAGCAGTCAGTGTTTTGCCCACCAGGGACATCGACTCATCCTGGGCAGCGAGAACCGCCAACGCCGGCAGCAATATTGTAGCTAGGATGCCAATGATCGAGATGACTACCGGCAGTTTAATTGATCTATATTTCATTTGTACATTCTCCTTTTTTTCTACTCATCATCTTTGTCCGGCGGCAGCATCGGCAGCCAAACACTCATGATTTGTCCGGAGGTTCCGGCTTCACAGTAAGGTCTATAAACCAGAGTTAATTTGCTGGAAGAGGGTTTGTTTTCGAGGTTAGTTCTCTTTCCTTTCAGGTATATGGGGTGTCGCTGGATTGCCCAAATACGTTGGTTGGCAGTTTTAAATCCTGTTTGGCCTTGTTTAAAAGATGCCTGTTGCAGGGATGATGAGTCCGGTATGGCATTCTGGAATGTTGCGGCTTTGGCCTGGATTTCTTCGGCAGCCAGGATGATTGGTCCCCGTGACAGCGCATACCTTCCTTTGCGTTGGTGTGCGACGATGGGCATAGGAAGATTCAGGAGGATTTTTGTTTTGCCAGACCAGGTCCGATGAACAGTTGCATATTTGCCGGCTTCGAGTGGTATGTTCTGCTTTGAGCCGGAGACTGTGATGGTTGCTGATTGGACAAAGCTCGGGATAAGCAGTTGCAGGTCAAACTCTGTTGGTTGGTCAACTTCAAGGTCGATGGCGATACGTCCATCCCAGGGGTAATCGGTTTGCTGATGAACGACGACAGGAGTGCCGTTTACGTTTGCTCTGAAGGTGGAGGTTTCATATAGGTTGATAGCCAACTTGTCTTTGCCGGTCATATATGCAAAGGTTGGAATAAGTGCAATAGCTCTTGGCCCGCTCGAGCCGCAGCAGTGCATTTCGTCGTTATACTCCCTTCCTTCATCTTCTTTTGAGCCTTCCATAGTGGAAAAGTAACACCATTGGATACCATCCGGATGCTGGACGGAGAGCATGCCGTTGTAGATGTGGCGATGGAGCATTGCGGCATAGCGGGGATTGCCCGTGGCTTGCAGAAGATGCCAATTTAATTGAAGCCACGTGACCTGGTCACAGGTTTCCGCGCATCTACCAGTTGTAGCCAACTGATCAGGTTCATCAAAGTATGCATTGGGTGAGGCCTGTGAACCGGTTATGTACAAATGTTCGTTGGCGATATTTTCCCAGACCAATTTCGCTGCATTGAGTCCACGTTCATGGCCGGTGGCTCGCCAATATTCCACCAGACCGACATATATGGACATCATCTCATAGGCCTTTTTGTTTCCCACGTTTTGCACGCCGCGGCCTTTTTCGATGTTGGTCAGGATTTTATGACCTGCGTCGGCCCGGCGTATGACATATTGGCAAAATTGACGATACTTTTCTTCACCAGTGTATTCATATAGAAGAGTCATTGGTTCGAGGATGGCGGTTGAGGCCATATATGTTCCACTTTTGAGAATATCCCTTTTGTCGTCTCCAAAGGTTTGGATAAGTAAATCCCCCACCCGCCGACAACTGTCCAACGCCCGTTCGTCACCGGTAGAACGATAGTAACTCAAAAGACCAATGAGGACATACTTATGCACCCAGACATCCCAACCAGTTGCACGCGATTCCATCCAGGGGCCCCATCGGTCTTTCTTTGCATGGGTTCCGAGATACCCGTCTTCTGTCTGGTAATCCATCAGGCCGTTGCTGATTCTTTGGATTTTTCCTGCCAGTGTTGTGTCATTTTGTTTGTTTTCCCATGCCAATGAGGCTGCATGAAGCCATTTTCCCACATGCTCGCCGATCCAGGACTGAGAGCCGGGACGTTTACGAAAGCCGGCCAGCAGCATATCTTCTGTGATATGTCTTTTTAGTCGGCCTTGGCGATTGACATCCATACGATTGCCTAAAAAACCTTTCATAGAGACCTGTCCCGGCTCAGGTGCCTTATAGACATCCTCTCGGGCAACAACTTTCTTTGGGACTCTCGCTGCCACGGCTGAATGGAGTGACAGCAGGCCGATAAGAACTGTCAGAAGGTAAAGTTCGGTATTAATTGTAAAATCTCCTTAATCTGGGATTTCCCATATAACATTTTATATCCTTGCTCAGCTATCCCGGCGCGCCGGGACCGGACTTCTTTTCTAATAGAATATCAAATCTGTCTCGAAAACTCAAGATTTCGCATTGCTTAAGATTCCTACTTCACATAAAGCTTCCATCTTCGCTAAAGCTACGACGGACAAGACGAAGGACAAGTAACACCGATTTTGTTTTAGCTGTTTTATGGCCGGACACCTTAATTCTTGTGCGGGCGTTCGGTATAGAGGCGATTTACCTTTGTGAAAAATTCGAAAAGACATACTACGTCAAGAATGACTTGGCGAAATACCTCGATGGAATCGAGTTTACAAATACGGACACGAGAACGGTTGACGGCAAAAAGCCACCAAAGGCACAGAGAACTCAGAGATTTTCTGTTTGACGGAAAGTACGGGGAAAACGGCATTCGCCTATTTCGTGCGGGGCAAGCAAAAGTGGTGCGATTCATCGCACCTTACGTAGATATAAATCCGAAGCACTAATATCGAAATCCGAAACAAAACCAAATATCAAAATTCAAATGATTAAAAACAATTGTCTGTCGCCCTTTCAGGGCTTTTTGTTTGGGGGGCACGATCCGTTACCCAGGGTGGCGCTTCGCTTACCCTGGGCTACTATATGTCGCCCCTTCGGGGCTGATGTGGACCGCTTCGCGGGACTGATTAAATAGATCCCTCCACTTCGGTCGGGATGACCCGTCTTCGTCAAGACCGATTCGGTCAGTGCCAGATTGAGTTCAGCTCGTAGATTTCGAGATTCTTTAGTTTAGTTTTGCCGTTTTTACTGAAAACCTTGATAGCAGGATATCTATCGACAAGATAAGCACCCATGGGGAAATAGTAACGACCCTTGTCTGCGAAGACTTCAACCATAGTTCTGTCAACAAGGATTTCGACAGTGACATTGCCGTCGACGGGTTTCAAAGGCGCCCAGTACGGTTTGAAAAATTTTTCGGGGCCGATGTCGTTTTGGGGACCTTTGCAGATGACCCGGTTTTGTTCGACGTCGTATGTGATCTTGTATTGGCGAACAATTATCCCAAATGAGTCCGCATCACCGACCTGGAATTGGGCTTTTATGTGGAAAAGCTCGCCGTCGATACCGCCAAGAGTTTTAGTGCCATCAATAGTTTCGTCAGTGAAGGAATGCTTTTTCTTGTGAAGTTTTTCGACTTCTTCAAGCGGCTCGGCAAACATCCTGATACCTTCATCGGTAGTTCTTAAAGTAAGAACGACAGGAAACGTTACCATCTGGTTAAAAGGCATCCGGGGCATAGGAACCTGTCCCCAACCCATCATAATGCGTCGGCCGTCTTCTTGGGGTATATCGCTGAAAGTCTGAGAGGCATAGAATGCGTTTCCGTAGTTGAATTTGATACTTTCGGTTTCTGGTTTGAATTCTTTACCATCAAACGAGCCGATAGAGTAAGCAGCAGAGGCTCCATAGAGTACCCACTTTTTGTTGTCTTGGTCACCATCTACGGGCAACTCGAAAAGTTCAGGGCACTCGTGGAACGACGGCAGAATGGTCTGAATCTCCCATCGTTTCAGATCGGTGGATCTGAAGAACGCCATGCGTTTGTCTTTCAGAAAGAGCACGATTACCCATTCTTTCGTATCTTCCCACCAAATGACTTTCGGATCGCGGTTGCCTCTGTTAAGGTGGCCCTGTACTGGATTTCCCTCATACTTCGTCCATGTGCGCCCCTTGTCGTTACTGTATGCGATGGCCTGTGTGAAGGGCTTGCCTTTAGACATTGGATTTTTACCGCCGGCATTCGTGTAGATGCAAATCAACGGGGGTTCGTCGCCTGTCTGGAAACCAGTCGTGTTGTTCCAGTCAACCACACCCGAACCCGAAAACATGGATCCCCATTTGTCTGGGTGGAGAGCGTCGCCCAACTCTTCCCAATGGATCATGTCTTTACTGACGGCGTGGCCCCATGTTTTATTACCGTGATCGCAACCAAAGGGATTGTGCTGATAGAACATGTGATATTCGCCGTCATAATAGACCATCCCATTGGTGTCGTTGTTCCACCCGCGCTTCGAGGTAAAATGAAATTGCGGCCGCAGTTTTTCTTTGTAGAGGTTCTCTTGGCCGGGAAAAGAGTCCGCCTGATGAACCATTTCAAGACTATGGCTTTTTTGTTCGCCGTATTTCTCAATGCGAACGGTTGCTTCTTTGCCTTTGAACTCACTGATATCAAGATAAACCCAGAAATCGGGCTTGTCCTCGGCAAGGTTGATCGTGAATTCCCGTACCTTTTGGCCGTCTATTAAAAAACTCACCAGACGTTCTGCTGCTGTTCTTTTAACAGGGAAATTGAGATACTTGTCTTGGCACGTCCATGTGCGGCTTTTTGGAGGTACAACAGGGGGGCGACTTTCGGGGTGTCACTCCGGTAGATATGATCGACGAGGATATGTTCGCCGGTACTTTCATCGACAATTCGGAGCCGCGCCCATTTTCCAATACGCCCGGAGGTATCCCAGCTCGCCCATTCCAGAGACTCGCTTTGATTGCCGGAAGCAATAGACATTATGTAATGACCATCACCGTTCAGCAAGTCGATGCGTGTGCCTTTAGATTTGCCGCCGCCAATGAGAAAGTTAATGTAATTACTTTTTATTTGAAACTCAGGCGAAGTTAGCGTTCCGGTGGCCTCGTTGCCGCCTAAAAAGCTGTTGGCCAGTCCCCGTCCCTTGAACCCGGAGACAACATCCTGGCCGGGCAATGTTCCCGTCGCGGGCTTTCGACCAAAAGCGGTACCCTCGACTTTCCAATCTTCATAGGACTTGCCTTCGAAATCACCCATCAGTATATCATCCTGACTCGCGCAGACTACCATGGAGAACAGTAGAATAGAAACTGGTACAATCGTAAGTTTTATCATAGGTACACTTTTCTTTCTGTCTAAACTAACATTGCCCATTTTACCCCGTTAGAGGCTTACGCTGCGCTGCAGTTTAGTCGTCCTTGGGTGAAATTCTTATGTCCGTGTGTTTTGTTTCTTCAAGTTCAAGCCAAATAACCAGGTCGGCTCCGGTGGGTGTTCGGACATGGCCGTAACGCAAGGCTTTGCCTCGTTCGAGGGGCTGACGATTAACTTCTAATTTGATATCGTCATTGCCCCAGTTCTTAACTACGAAAGCCGGATTGACGAGCGGTTGCTCCTCGCTTGCGGGCAGTTCAAATCTTATTCTCTTTTCCTTGGTGTTGTGACATTCGAAGACGTATGCCCGCTGGGCCTGGTCGTAGCCTTTGTTGGTGAAGCCCCTCGATCTGTTGAAAAGCTTTGGGGCACGGAGCCATGACCTGGCAAGGGTTGCAAGTTCTGTCGGATGTTTTTCAGTCAAACCATGCATGGCTATCTTGACCTGATAGTCCCGGGTGGATTCGTATTCAGCCCAAAGCCAATTGGATACCGCCGTATGTGCTACGCGGTCGGGGTCGTAGGCAAAGCGACCATCGCTGGGGATTTGCGCGACGGGCCAGTGGTTCCACCAGGTGAACATGGAATTTTCCGGAAAAACCATATTTGTGTACGGAAAGTGCATTGGACCACCGACCTTGCCGTTTATAGGCCAGCCACACTCAAAGGCTTTGTCCGAGACAATCAGAAAGGGCTTGGCCTTGGATTTGGTGTTGACTAATTGAATGTTGGGATATGACAATTCGGCAAGAAGCTCCATACTTGCGTTTTTTTCAAGCTCCGAGGGACCGTCCGCCCACGAATGGGTATAAGTCCGTCCTTCCATATTCACAATGGTAACGGCGCCGAGTTCGATGTTATCCTCGGGCCGGGTTCCGGGCGGATTGAGCACGATGGATTCCTGGAACTCATGCGCCTGGTCGATTTGACTGCTCCAAACCTTCTGTTTCCGGATGCCCACACCGTCCGGGTAGATGTAGTCGTACTCGTCTGCCCAGTCGCCCCAACCGGTGAGGGACTCTTCCCAGGCGATATTATAGAGAGTATTGACGAGAGCATAGCGCCAATGAATAACGACGCGAGCGTCGTTGCTCTCTATGATGCGGACATGAGAAAAGCGGGCTTGTTTGTCGCTCATGGGTTCATAGACATAGGGTTGGTTCACGGGGGGCCAGGTTTCATTGAACTCGTTGGTGTACCAGATGTTGTTCTCGGTCACCCAGAAAGGAATATATCCACTGCCTCGCCAGAAAACGAACCGCCACGACATGTCATCAAAGAGAACAACGACGTCAGGATGGGGACCCTCACGCCGAAGCGCATCCCATGTCTCGTGAAACTTCAGGTTGGTGTAGTAGGCACCGAAGCGAGCAGGTCCGGCAGGTTCGGTCGGCAGTTTGCGAAACTCCATGCCGGTGCCCCTTGCCGGTTTAGTGGCTTCATAGGTCTTGGCGATTTCACCGGGGTCCAAAACGCGGTTGTATATCTTCACTTCGTCGATGTAGCCATCGAAGGAATAGAGTGAGGGGACGATTGAGCCGACGGGATTCGCCGGCCGCCGCTTGCTGTGGTTTCGGCCAACCAGGAGGTCGAGGTCGGAAGCAAACTTGACAGTCCCGCCGGCCGGCGCGCTGCCAGACTTGGTGCCATTGATATAGACCGTCAAGCCGTTCTTCGCATCGTACGTGCCCGCAATGTGGGCCCATTCGAGAAGGCTGATTCTGGCTTCGGACTGACATTTGATCCATTCACCACCCACTGAGGCCTGCAGGTGAACGCGGCCACGCTCGTCCACGGCAAAATAGTAACCGGCGGTTGGGTCCTTCTCGGCAGGGAAGCTGCTGCGGCGCGTCCTCCGCGCGAAAGGGACATCCTCCGTCTCACACTGACCGACAATGGCGCACATCCCCCAGGGATAAGCCTGGAACGCCACCCACGCTTCGATAGAACACGACTTGCCCAATTTCGGAGCGTTCTTTGCTTTCCGCCGCACCACAGTGGAGTAACCGTCGAACCGCAACGCGTCACCGCTGGTTCCCTGCACATACTTGAAAAAGCCGAGGATATCGTCTTTGATGCCGGATGTGTTATCGACCGCCACACGGTCTTGTCCTTTTTCGAACTTCCACCAGGCGAGTAATCCCTTGTCATGTGCCGACTCCGCACCAACGGCGGTATGTGTGCAAAAAACTAATACCAACAAAACTATCGCTGGTACATAAATCGCAGTACCTTTGGACTGTTTCATTTCTACTCCTATGTTAATGCAAAAACAAGGCGCAGCGTAAGCTGCGCCTTGTTACCAACTTTAAGCATACCAGCTTTTCCCGTTAACTTATGTTTCTATTAATCGATTCGCGGATGATGGTAGCGCTCTATCTTGAAGACATAAGCATGCTTGCAGGGTTTTCTATTGGGAGTTTCAATGACCAATCCTTCCCGCGTCATCTCCCAGTCAAGAGTCCTGCCGTCGCCTAACATGGTGATGCGCTTTATCTCTTGCGGATAGAAGCCGGGGTAACGAGGTCCTTCTTCTCTTTCTTCGATGTCAAATTCCTCACCGTCATACGTTCCCTCAATTCTAAAAGTACCAATCCGTATCTGTACTTCTTGGCCTTCCTGCTCATAAGTACCGTCCGCACCTTCGCCTGCCATTCCACCGGAGACCGTAACACGGCCCTCTTCTTTAAATTCCCAGGTGTACTCAGCATCTGGTCGCTCTATAGTAAACGTCTTTCCCGCAAGTGAAGGTACATCTTCGTCTTCATCATCTTCGTCTTCATCCCGGTCTTCGTCATCATCTTCATCGTCCTCGTCATCATCCCATTCTTCGTCGTCTTCATCCTCGTCTTCGTCCTCATCTTTACCGCCTTCGCCGCGCAGTGTGTGGATTATGGCCTCTTCGCCGGGCCAATCGAGGAAGGTTGCGTAGAGAGTGTCACCCTTGACGGTGAAGCGGATGTCCTCGTTGGTATATGGAGTATCAGCCTCGTTAAAGCCGATATCGGTGGCATCGCCGAGGTTGGTCGGGCCTTCACCTGCAATTATCCACGGGCTGGTGCCGTAGATACCCTCACCGTTGACGTCCAGCCACTCACCCAGGGCCAGTAGTAGCTCGCGGGCGCCGTCCGGGATAGTTCCATCGGGCTTGGGACCAACGTTAAGCAGGAGATAACCGTTCTTGCTGACGCGGTCAACCAGGTTGTCAATTACCCGGTCCGGGGGCTTAAATATAAGGTCTTCGGCATAGCCCCACGCGCCACGGTCATCGACCGTGGAATCGGTTATCCACTCGTGATAAGTAAGCTTAGATTCCTGGCCCAGTTCCAGGTCGCGCACGCCTGTGGCGGGCACAAGGTCGTTGCCTTTGTAGGTAACGACGACCTCTTTACCCTTGGCCTCGGCGTCGTTGTAATAATAAGCGAGGAAGTCCTTGACGTAACCTTCGGGAATTGAGTCGAGTGCAAAGTCAAACCAGATAAAATCGGGACTGTAATTGTCGATGACCTCGATTATCTTACCGTACCACTCATCTATAAACTCCTGGTTGCGCATCTCGCCCGGCTCGTGCGGCTGGCCGTACAGACCCGAATACCTGGGGTCGCCGGTGTCATAACGCTTGTCCGATACCGGGAAGAAGAACCAGTTAGCGGCATGATGGAAGGCGGTGACAAATTTCATGTTCCGCTTTCTGACCGCCTTTTCAAATTCGCCAACGACGTCCCGCTTTGGCCCCATGTTCGCGGCGTTCCATTTGGAATACTTGGTATCCCACATGGCAAAGCCGTCATGATGCTCGGCGACAGGCCCGGCAAATTTCGCCCCGGATTTTGCGAACAGCTCAGCCCACTCATCGGCGTTGAACTTATGGGCCGTGAACTTCGGAATCAAATCCTTATAACCGAATTCGGGTGTCAACTTGCCAAATTTTTTCTCGAAGTGCTTGCGGGCTTCGCCTTTTGGATCCATGTACATGGCGAAAGAGTACCAGGTGGTATTTTCGCCGTAGGCGTGCACGGCATAAGGCCCCCAGTGGGTGTAAATCCCGTACTTGCCGTCGCGCAGCCACTTGGGAATTTCCTTGTACTCGCGGAGCGATTCCCACGTCGGCTGGTATTTTTTCACCCCACATTTACCTGTCTTGGTCAACTGCTCCTCCTGGCAACCGAGAAGCAACGAACCGACCAACAATAACAAAATCAATCTTAACATCTTCATAACAACGTCTCCTTTCAATCTCTTTTAACCTTGAACTGATTTATACGTGTCAACCTAATTCCTTTACAGCTTCAAAAAGTGCGAATATATTCTCCAAAGGAGTATCATTCTGAATATGATGTGCGGGGGCGACTATATATCCTCCGCCTTTTCCCATTATATTTGCTATCCGCTTAACCTCTTTTTTCACTTCCCCCGGCCTCGCTCTGGGTAAAAGCTCTTGTATATCAATTCCACCGAAAAAAGTCAAGGAGTTTCCATACGTATCTTTCAAAAATTTCGGGGCCATTCCCGCGGCCAAGGGTTGTATCGGATTGAGAATATCCAGGCCGATATCAATAAAATCGCCGATTATGGGAACAATTGAACCGCAACTGTGCCAGGCAACTTTTACGGCGGGATTAACCTTTTTGAACTCGGCGATGGTTTTTCTGATTCTCGGCTTGAAAACCTTACGCCACAACTCAGGCGACATTAACATCCCCTTCTGCGTTCCAAAATCATCCCCCGCCCATATTACGTCCGCGCCCATTTCAATCAATCGTATGCCTACTTTTGTATTAATCTCCAGAATTCTATCCAACAATGCGAGTGTGTATTCTTTTTCCATTAACAGGTCCATCAGGAATTTCTCTAAGCCGACCAAATACCATGCTATCTCAAAAAAAAGACATTCGAGATTTGCGACAATGGCGTAATCTTTTGAATACTTACGCATTAACTTTTTGGCGGCGTCGAATCGGCCCTCGGCAAAGGGGTCGGGAAATTCGTGACTATCCAAATCTTTCACTGTATTAACACAGGATAAGGGAAAAGCAGCCAGTTCATTATACAACCCAAACGGTTTCAATCTCATCCCCCATTCATTGACAATCGTGCCGTTTTTCTCGGTCCTGCTTGGAAAATTTCTCGGATAGCAGGCGGCTATGCCTGCGCAATCGTTCCCAAGCATTGTTAATAACCCATTATGTGACATCCTTGGCGAGAGTAATGAATCAAACGCCGGCTCTTTGGGAATATTTAACGCCTCCGCCAACTTGTCAGCCACTTGTGTTGTTAATGTAGCGAAAATAGGGCACCTGTCGGGCTGCTCGTGGTTAATCGCCCTTAAAACCCGCTCCCTTGAGTTCATATCCTTGCCCACGATAAATCTTTTCTATAAAATATTTAATTGTGTTTCTTTTCCGGCGACCTCACTGATAACGCTACCGGTCCAGGCCGACGCCTGTAATAAGCCGCAGACCAAAGCCCCCATCCGCCAAATTCACACACGGCCTGTTCAGGCAAAACGGTCGCCCGGCTCAATAATCATTGGGCGGTATGGGCTTCTTAGTATATCAATAAAGGCGTGCAAACTCAAACACACAAATCCGAACCTCTGTTTTGGACAGTAACGGTCGGAAAGACTGGCATTGCATCGCTGAAATGTGTATAATGATTCTCGGGTCTTTTAGTGCTGGTGACGTAAGTAAAGTTGAATCAAGAGAATAAGTGAAGAAATGGACATTGTAGTTGTAGGACTGAACCATAAAACCGCTCCGGTGGACATCCGTGAGCGTCTGGCTTTTGATGAAGAGTCAACAGTAGATGCTCTCGGGCAGCTTAAGGAGCGGTACCCCGAGGGAGAGTTTGTGCTGCTGTCAACATGTAACCGTGTTGAGTTGTATTGTACCGCCGGGCAATCGGCTGGTCCTACGATGGAGGATTTAACCGGGTTTCTGTCGGATTTTCAAGGTGTTGCTTCTGAAGATTTTCAAGATTTTTTGTACATATCCCGTAACGAAGAATCTGTGCGGCACCTGCTGGCGGTCACTTCAAGCCTGGACAGCATGGTCGTCGGCGAACCGCAGATAACCGCCCAGGTTAAGGAAAGTTACCGGCTTGCTTGTAAGGCTAAGAGTTCGGGGAAGGTTTTGAATCGGCTGTTCCATTGTGCGTTTGGTGCGAGCAAGGAAATCTACACACGTACGTCGGTGGCGAGCAGGCGCGTGAGTATTGCCGGTGTTGTTGTGGAACTGGCGAGACAACTTTTTTCGAATATCAAGTCAGCAAAAATTGTTGTCATTGGTGCCGGCGAGATGGGAGAGCTGTTGGTCGGGCACTTCGTGCGGATCAAATGTGAAAACATAACGGTTATCAACAGGTCTTATGAGCGGGCACAACAACTGGCCCGAGAGCATGGCATAACTGCTGACAAATGGGACAAGCTGGGTGAACACCTTCTCGATGCCGATATCGTAGTGGCAGCGGCAACAGCGGCCCGTGGTTATCTGTTTGACAAAATCGCATTTAAGAAGGTAATGGAAAAAAGACGTGGGAAGGCTTTGTTAACTGTTGACATAGCCGTGCCTCGAAACTTTGAGCACTCAATAGATGAAATTGAGAATGTTCACCTCTACAGCGTTGACGACCTTGCCCAGGTGGTCCGGGAGAATATCAAGCTTCGCCGGGAGGATATCGACCGTGCCGTGGAGATTATCTGTGAGAAAGTAAACGAGTTTATGGACTGGTTTGAAATCAGGGACATAGGTCCTCTTATAGGTCAGCTCAAAGAGAGTTTTGACCGGATAAAACGAAATGAATTAGAGCGGCTTTTTGCCGGCAATCGCCGGGATACAGGCTGTAAAGAAGCGGTGGATGCAACTGCAGGCCGTATTGTGAGCAAAATGCTGCATTGTGTTATCAGGAATATTAATATCGTTGCAAAGGAACAAGGTGCTGCCGAAGCAGCTAAGCTAGTCGGAGGCATAGTCAGAAACGCCGAGGAGATAGTTGCTGCCGGTAATGACGATAAGGCACGAGACACCCATCTTTCAACGGTTGGTGAAGGCTAATATTTTCGAGGCTTAGATTAAGTACTGTAAAGAAGCTGTTTCGAGATGTAATGGAATTTAGAGGTGGCTATAACATATTGCTTCAGGGTAAACCGGACCGCTTGACGGAAGTGTTGCCTGAGCCGGAGATTCTCTATCTTCCGCTGTGCAGCAGGCGTTTTGAGTTTACCGAGATGCTCGTCCGGGAGGGCCAGCGAGTAAAAGGCGGCGATGTGTTGTCGAGAGACCCGGACAATTATGCGGTTCCGCTATTGGCCCCGCGTGCGGGGATTGTCCGGCTTAACGTCGTTAAGGGTCATATAGTTCTTGAAGATATATCAAAGACCGAGTTTGCCTATACGGAGCGAGGAGAGCTTGGGCACATAGTCCGTCAGATGGGCGAAGCCGGCATTAAGCGGCATAAACTACTCGAATTGGGTGCGTGGCAATTCTTCTATGATGCCTATACAGGGGCATTGCCTGACCCGCTTGGGCCTGCGCAAGCGGTAATTATTTCGACGCTCAGCCTTGAGCCTTTTGTCGCCAGAGGTGATGCGCAGCTTCAGGAGAGGCTGTTGGATTTCACCAGAGGCCTGGAGCATTTGCAGTCGCTTCTGGAATATCAGCCGATGTATCTGGTCATGCCGGACATCAGCTCCGATTTTGCATCGCAGGTCCGCCGGCAGATACGCGGATATGCCAGGGCTGAGCTGATTGAAATTCCGCTCAAATACCCTTACGACAATTCTAATATTCTTGTCAGGCATTTGCATTTGAAGAAAAATGACGGTCCCGTCTGGTTCGTTCGAACCGAAGGTGTCCTGGCGATTGACCGTGCTCTGACATTGTCGAAGCCGTGTCTGAGCCGGATTGTCTCCCTTGGAGGCCCCGGAGTCCGGATGCCGATTCACATGAAGGTGATACCCGGCTACCCGATAGAGGCGATACGCACGAGGTGTGTATCACCGGGGGCGGTCAGGATGCTCAACGGAGGCATACTTACCGGTGTACCGGCCGGGCCGGAGACTTTGGGGCTTGATACTGAGTGTAGAGGGCTTACCGTTCTTGCCGAGCACGGCGAGCGTGAGTTTCTTGGCTTCGTGCGTCCCGGGTGGGACCGAAGCAGTTATGCCGCCTGTTTTTTGAGTTCGCTCCGGGCGAAGTTCAGTGAGCGTTTTACTACGGCGATGCGCGGTGAGGGTCGTCCGTGTGTGTCCTGCAATTTTTGCGAGGAGGTGTGCCCCGCAGGCATCATGCCTTATCTGTTGCACAAGTACCTGTACGGGGACCTGATTGAGGAAGTGGAACTGGCTCGCGTTGACCTTTGTATTGAATGCGGCTTGTGTTCTTTTGTTTGCCCATCGAAAATCGACCTTACGAGGCAGTTTGTCGAGGCAAAACGCCTCATTGAGAGGGAAAAAGAAGAAATACGTCGGGAACAGTTAAAACAGGCCGAGCTCCGGCTTGCCGAAGAGGCCCGGCGTAAAGCCGCAAAGGAGGCGGAGTATTGAAGTTTCTGCTTGACATACTCAAGGCGGTCCGTCCGAGCTTTGAAGCGGGCGGCAGGCTGAGGGCCTTTAAGCCGGTCTTCGATGCGATGGAGAATTTCTTTTTCGCGCCTGCTGCCGTTACATTAGCTGCTCCACATGTTCGCGACCCTCTTGACATCAAAAGGCTTATGTCAATGGTGATAATCGCCGTTTTGCCCAGCCTGTTTACCGCATTTTACTTTTTCGGCTGGCGGCTTGTACCGATGATTATCGTCTCTTATGCCGCCGGCGGCGCGGTGGAAGTGGCGTTTGCTGTAATTCGCAAGGACCAAATCAACGAAGGCTTCCTGGTAACGGGGATGCTTTTTCCGTTAATACTTCCGCCGACCTTGCCGCTGTGGATGGTTGGAGTGGGTGTGGTGTTCGGGGTATTTGTAGGCAAGGAATTATTCGGGGGGACGGGGCGCAATATTTTTAATCCTGCGATAGTCGGCCGGTGCTTTTTGGCGCTTGCCTATCCTGCGGCGATGTCGGGCAACTGGACAAGTGCCGGCAGTTCCTGGCCCGGTCGGATGCTTGAATATGTGACTTCCTCCAATGTTGACGCCGTCAGTACAGCGACCCCGCTGGTATTAGCCAAGCAGGGCGAACTGGTTAGTTTTTGGAAGATGCTTTTGGGCAATACTTCCGGCAGCATGGGTGAGACATCCGCTATTGCTGTCATCTTAGGCGGCGTGTTTCTGATTCTTACGCGAGTAGCGAACTGGCGCACGGTTGTGAGCATACTCGGATCAGCAGCCGTACTGGCGGGCATATTTCATTATGGCCAGCCGGACAGGTTTGCCCCTGCCCTTTGGCATCTTTGCGCGGGGAGTTTGCTTTTCGGGGCGTTTTTTATGGCGACAGACCCGGTTACAAGTCCGGTTACGAATGCCGGCAAATGGTTTTACGGAATAATAATCGGTGTGATAACCGTGCTGATAAGGAATTTCACAGGTTATGTGGAAGGTGTGATGTTTGCAATTTTATTGGGCAATATCGCCGCGCCGATTATTGACGAGGTTGTTACCAAGGTTCGTCTCAGGAGGCTAAGGCTTGAAGAAGGGTAGCTGCTACACACTCGGTTACGCGGGCGTCTTAGGCTCGGTATGTGCGCTGCTTTTGACGGCGGCGTCAAGTTTTACCGCCCCTTACAGAGATGCAAACGCCGATGCCGAGGTGAAACGCAATATCTTAGATGTATTGGGCGTTCGGTATTCGCCGGATGTTTCATCCCGGCAGTTGTTGGAGGTCTTCGAGGCGAAGGTCAAACAGGAAGAATCGGCGGAACTGACCCTGTACAGGTATATCCCGCCTGAAGATTCGGATGAAGTTAAGAGTGTGGCGGTTGCTTTCGAGGGTCCGGGCCTATGGGGGCCGATCAAAGGTTTCCTGGCCCTCGAACCTGATATGAAGACGATTCGCGGTCTAACCTTTTATGAGCAGGAGGAAACTCCCGGCCTTGGCGGAGAGATTGCATCGGTGTGGTTTCGTGAGCAGTTCAAGGGCAGGAAAATTACAGGTGACGCCGGGAAAACTGGAATTGTTATAAAGCCCGGGGGTAAGGCGTCCGCTATTAATGAAGTGGATGCTATAACGGGAGCAACGATGACCTGCGATAAGGTCGAGGCGATACTCAACGACGTGATAAAGAAAATCACGGGCTCAAGGAGTACAGATGGCTGATAAACAACCACCAACCTGCCTGTCCTGTGGAGCCGGTGGACTTTGCGGCGGCAGAGGCCTGCTTACACTGAAAGACGGAGCGTGGACAAATAACCCGCTGGCGGTTCAGATACTGGGTATTTGCTCGGCGCTTGCAGTAACGAACCGGCTTGAGAACTCGCTTGTTATGGGCGCGGCGCTCATTTTTGTTTGCGTCGGTTCCAACTTATTTGTTTCTCTGCTGCGAAAGCATACGCCTCATCGTATCCGCATGATAGCGGAGGTAGCCATCATAGCCACTTTTGTCATACTGTTCGACCAGCTCCTCAAGGCCTTTTACTGGGACATGTCAAAACAATTAGGCCCTTACGTCGGGCTTATCATAACGAACTGTATTGTTATGGGCCGTGCGGAGGCTTTTGCCCTTCAGAATCCGCCGTTGCTTTCGGTCATCGATGGGGCCGCAAACGGCTTTGGGTATGCAGTGGTGCTGGCGATTATCGGTTTTTTCAGGGAACTGTTCGGCACCGGACAGATATTCGGTCACGTGGTTCTCAGCAGCGAATGGTACACGCCGAATCAACTGATGATTTTGGCTCCGGGGGCGTTTTTTGCTTTGGGGATTGTTATTGCGGTTTTCAATGCTATTAAAGGCCCTGAGCCTGAGGAGAAAAAATAAATGACGGATACATCGGCAATAGTGATTCTGATAGCGGCGATACTGACGAACAATATACTCTTGACGAACTTTCTGGGGATGTGTTCTTTTGTCGCCTGCTCAGGCCAGATTGCAACGGCGGTGGGGCTTGGCACCGCGGTAACTTTTGTCTTGACCATGACGACGATGCTTAACTTTGCAATCTATCATCTTGTTCTGGTGCCGGCAGGTCTCGTGCATCTGCAGTTCATCGTTTTCATAGCCGTTATTGCGGCGTTCGTTCAGTTTGTCGAAATGTTTGTGGAGCGGTTCAGCCCCAGGCTTTACTTTGCCCTTGGGATATTTCTTCCTTTGATTACGGTGAACTGCGCGATTTTAGGTGCATCCTTGTTCATGGTGATTCGTAAGTACAGCTTCACGCAGTCGGTAGGCTTTGGCTTCGGCGCCGGTGTGGGATGGGCGTTGGCAATTATTTTGATGGCTGGTCTGAGGCAAAAAATGATGTACAGCAACATTCCCGAGCCTTTCCGGCAGGTGCCTATTGCAATGATTGTTACCTGTGTGCTTGCGATGGCGTTTATGGGCTTTGCAGGAATGGTGTCGATTCAATAGGAGTGCTTGATGGTTTATTTGTGGTCGGCATTATCTTTCGGAGGTCTCACAACGGCATTGGCGGCTTTGCTGATGGTCGCCGAGCGCTACCTGGTCAACTACGGTATCTGCCGGCTGGATATTAACGCCGGAGAGAGGCCGCTTGAGGTAGAAGGCGGCCAGACATTGCTTTCGACACTGTACGCCAACGAGATTTTTATACCCTCGGCCTGTGGCGGGAAAGGGACTTGCGGACATTGCAAAACTACCGTTATATCCGGCGGCGGGCCCGTGCTGCCTACGGAAACACCGTATCTTTCCCGAAAAGAGATTCGCTCAAACGTGCGTTTAGCCTGCCAGGTCAAGATTCGCGAAGACATATATGTTCACATACCCGAAGATTTTTTGAATGTCAGGATGTTCACCTCCACGGTTCAAAGTGCCCGCGAACTTACTCATGATATCAAGGAGATACGTTTGCGATTGAATGAGCCCGCTGAAATATCGCATCGGTCCGGCCAGTATGTGCAAATACAGGCGCCATCACCGGATGAGCCGGTCTTTCGCGCCTATTCAATCAGTTCCCCCGTGTATGAGCCGGGTAAAGTTGAGCTTGTTGTGAAGCTGATTCCGGGCGGAGTCGCATCAAGCTACCTGCACAGATTAAATCCCGGAGACACGGTTCAATTCACCGGTCCCTACGGCGAGTTTCGCCTGAACGAGGACCCCTCCGTCGAAGTTATTTGCGTTGGCGGCGGTTGCGGAATGGCGCCGATGAAGAACATTATTTATACCATCTATGATAAGTGGCCCGACCGCTCATGCTGGCTGTTTTTCGGCTGTCGCACCACTCATGACATCTTCTATCTGGAGCAGTTCGAGGAGTTGGCCGAAAAACACGCCAACTTTCACGTGGTCTATGCATTATCCGACAAATTGGGCAAAGATGAAAAATGGAAAGGGGACACCGGCTTTATTCACCTGTCGGTTGATAAGTACCTCGAAGCGGGGCTGAGACGTCAGGCGTTTCTTTGCGGCCCACCGCTTATGATTGAGGCCGTAACACGAGTCCTGCAGGAAAAAGGGGTCCCCCCAGAGGATATATTTTATGACGAATTTTAGGTCAAACATGTGTGTTATGTAGATTGAAACTTTTTTTTGGATTGAAAAGCCGTGAAATTAACACAAATATATCAACCTATCGAGAAAGAATTGGAAGCAGTCGAAAGTGCTTTAGGGGCGGCTTTTTCCGAATCGGAATACCCGTCTATTCTTGAGTTAGGCCAGTTCACAGTGAAATCGCCCGGCAAGAGAATAAGGCCTACTTTGGTAATCCTTTCAGCCAGGGTCGCAGCGAGAAAAAGAGCGGAAGAAATCGAGTTTGAGCAATTGGTCAAGGTAGCCACCGCCGTGGAGTTGATACATATAGCTTCTCTGGTTCATGATGATGTTATCGACAAGGCAAATGTACGTCACAACAGACCTACAATTAACGCCAAGTGGCGAGACGATGTTTCGGTGATCTTCGGCGATTATGTTTACTCCAAAGCTATTGAATTAATCGGCAAGTGCTCAAATCCGGACCTCATTTTATGTATAAGTGAGGCGATAAAAGTAATGAGCGAGGGGGAGCTGATTCAGGTTTGTCAAAGGGGTAATGTAAGCCTGTCCGAAGACAGCTATCTGGCCATGGTCAAGAAAAAGACGGCATTGTTTTTTGCCGCTTGTTGCCGGCTTGGCACGATTGTTGCGAACAGGAATTCCAAAATTCAGGCGACGTTGAAAGAATACGGGATGAATTTCGGCATAGCTTTTCAAATCATTGATGATTGCAGAGATATAATAAGTGAGCAAATCGCCCTTGGCAAACATCCCGGTCAAGACGTGATGATGCGTGAGTTAACTTTGCCGTTGATAAATTTATTGGATACCCTCGAGCAGCCTGAAAAGGTGCGATTGGCAAACATGCTCAAGTCCGGATCACAACATGTGGATTTAGAGAGAATACGGAAAGCTTTTTTAAGCTCAGGAGCTGCGTACAAAACCAAAGAAGCCGCTTTACATTATGTCGAATGCGCAAAGAGGCATTTAACTGTTCTTGACGACTCCGACTATAAAGTAAGTCTTAACAGTCTGGCTGATTATGTTATTCAGGAACCTGTAGAGTCCGCAATATTGCCGGCTGAGGCCAAAAAAAACTTGTCCAAAAGGACATGAACACATGCAGAGGTTAATAAAGGGGGCCGAACCCATAAAAACGAAGACGATTGTAAAAACTCTGATAGGCGTCGTTGTCATAGGCGGCGGCATAGGATATTTTATGTATCAGGCAATGCGGTCTTCGTGGTCATACTATTATTCCGTGGATGAATTCTCAACCCACAGCTCTGAGGTCGGGAATGCTTCTGTGCGAATTGCCGGCAGAGTCAAGCAGGGCACCGTTGCTCGCGATTTGCGGAAGATGCAGTTGACGTTCACGCTGACCGGGTCCGGCAACGAGGTCCCCGTTTCGTATAAGGGGACGATTCCGGCCAATTTTACCGAGAATATTGAAGTTGTTGTAGAAGGTCGTTTGGATACCGCCGGCCTTTTTCAGGCCGACAGGCTCATGACCAGATGTGAATCGAAGTATAAGGCGAAGGTGAAATAGACCATGGCCGAATTAGGACGATTTGTCCTGCTTTTGGGCCTGTTCCTGAGCGGCTATGCGATATTAGCCGACCTCCTGGGCTCCTGGCGAGGGGACAACGGCCTGCTTAACAGCGGACGCAATGCAACTATTGCATGTTTCGGATGCCTCACTGTTGCAATTGCCGTTCTGCTGTTTCTTCTGGTTAAAGGCGACTTCAGTGTCAAATATGTAGCCGAACATACATCAAAGGCCCTTCCACTTGCATATAAGATCGGCGCGCTGTGGGCAGGTGCCGCCGGTTCGTTGTTATTGTGGTTATGGTTGCAGGTTGGCTTCGTAGCGCTTGCTTTTTGCAAAAGCCGTTCGGAAAAAAGGGGCTTCGGCGCCGGCGCCCGGGCAGTTGCAAATTTGGTTAGCGTGTATTTTCTGCTGGTCATCATTATCGACAAGAATTCTTTTGACACCTATGTTGCAGCACCTCCCGATGGCGCCGGTCTTAATCCTCTTTTGCAGCACCCGGCTATGATTCTGCATCCACCGGCACTTTTTATAGGCTATGCGGCCTTGGCAATTCCCTTCGCCTGGGCTATCACCTCACTGAAATATGACAACCGGCACGGACCCGTTCCGATGTTCAGACCGGCACGCAACTGGATGCTGTGGGGCTGGCTCTTTCTGACAATGGGAATAGTTCTCGGTGCCTGGTGGGCCTATGAAGAGCTTGGGTGGGGGGGGTATTGGGCGTGGGATCCGGTAGAAAACTCTTCCCTGCTTCCCTGGCTCGGAGCCACGGCGTTGCTGCATAGTTGCCGGACCTACAAGGCACGAACCGCAACGGCGACATGGGTGGTGGTATTGAGCCTGCTTACTTTCAGTTTGTGTATATTCGGAACATTTCTGACAAGATATGGGCTTGTTTCAAGCGTTCACGCATTCGGCGAGCCGGGGTTTGGGCTTTTGTTCATAGTCCTGCTGGCTACTATATGGATAATAGCTGCCGTTCTTATGTTGTATAAGCCGCTGCGCTACGGGTACAGTGCACCTGCTTCTGTGGGGCCGGGCCTGAAATTTATAATCTACAATAACTGGCTGATGATATTACTTGCGTTCGTGATATTCGTTGGGACGCTGTTTCCCTTTTTGAGTGGGTTTTTTACCGAACAAAAGATTACTCTTAAGCCCGAATACTTTAACAAAATTACCGCTCCCGGCGGTTTGTTAGTTCTGCTTTTACTCGGTGTGTGTCCCTGTCTTCTGAAGTTCGGCATTACCCTAAGTCGGCGGACAGTTGGCGCAGCTCTTGTGATAATAGCGGCGGTTTGTGCAGGATTTGTTACCGAAGGATTCGCTGTTCCATGCTTTATTATCTGTGGTTTTGTTTTGTTGAATCTTGTAGCCGATGTTGTCGGCTATGAAATCAAACTCGCCGGCGGAAGGAAGAAGGGGGATTCTGCCGGCAGGAGTTTGCGCTGGTACGGCGCCAGGGTCGTACACTTTGGTGTACTGTTAGTGTTTGTCGGTATCGCAGGTTCTGGTGGTTACGGCACCGAAGAGCAAAAGGCTTTGCAGCCGGGCGACACATTAGCGCTTGGCAAATTCAAAATAGTGTATAATGACCTCACAGCCGACCACGGACCTAATTTTACGGCTGCGACGGCGCATATTTCCGTTTATAAATCTGCCGGCCCGGACGCCGCTATCCCTGACGTCGGGGGAACTTTGGCTGGTAATACCGGCGAATTGATTGCCAAGCTGACTCCCACCAGGGCTGTTTATACCGCCAGTGGCAAGGCTGTCAGCGAAGTGGACGTTCACAGGACCTTGGCAGGGGATCTGTACTTAGCTCTTACCGACCTTGACAGCAGCAGCAAACTGATAAATCTGAGAATACTGATTAAACCATTGATAAACTGGATTTGGATAGGCAGTACTGTTATGATTCTTGGCACATTGCTTGTCTTGATAACCTGCCACAGAAGAAAAGTTATACCCGGGGATTAATTGAGGGCGTGCAATGGAAAATCTTAAATGGATACTGTTGGCGGTTTGCGTTTTATTTGTCGTTTGGCCGCTCTTTTCGAAGCGGTCCGACAAAACAGACTGATATGGGAAAAGTATCGTGAAATTTGTTGCTTCAGCTCTTGCGTTTTTGTCGGTATTTTCGATTACAGCCTTTGCAGAAGATGCACCCCTGACGAATTACGGCACCGTATTGGTTGTGAAGGTAACCAACGGCACAGCACAAGGCAATCCGGTTGCGGAAGACCGGGTCTTTGTTCGTGTTTTTGACCACAAGCAGTTGACCGCGACTCTTGAAGGCAGGGTTGATTCCACCGGAGAGGCTGTTTTTGAAAATGTCCCTGCCGAAGAGCATACCATTGCTGTTGCATTTGCAAGGCACGGTGGTATGATATACACGAGTCTCCCTGTTGGGCTTACACCTAGCGGAGATACTCACATCGCCCAAATAATGGTGTATGACATATCGGAGGACAATTCAAAACTGTCTGTTGGAATTCACCATTTTATCATTAAGGCCGAGTCCGATTCGGTTTTGATAACTGAGTACATGCAACTGAATAACCCTTCCGATATGGCCGTGATATCAAAAGAAAAAGATGGTCAGGATTTACCGGTCGTATTGAAAATTTTACTACCCGCGGGATTTGCCAATCTCCGGTTTTTGAGCTATTTCGAGCCCGCCGCCGTTGTCGTAACAAAGGGTGGTTTCTATGATACTATGGCGACGCCGCCGGGCGACAACCACCAGGCTGCTTTCTCATATACGCTTGACATCGATTCGGAGACCATGAATATTGTAAAAAAGATTTCTTTGCCGACCTCCGAATTCGTACTTTTTTCTCAGTTGGGCCCCGGCAAAATTATGGGCCTGGGTTCAGCCACCGGCCGGATGGTTATGTCGGACGGAACATCAGACGAGTATTTTAATCTTTCCGCGCTTAATGCGGGTGATACAATAAATTTCCAGGTAACGGGATTCAACGTTATCAAGTCGCAACGGAAGTCGTGGATTATTATGGGCGTCGTATTCGGCATCACTGCCGTTCTGGCGGTTGGCAGAGCGAGCCTCAAAAACAAACAACCTTCAAGTGAGTGAATCAGCAGCGATACCGTGAATGATATTGCGATAAATATTGATTCGGTAAGCAAGGCTTTTGGAACAAGGCTGGTGCTGAAAAACATTAACCTTGCGGTGGCGGCCCGTCAGTCGGTTCTGCTGTGCGGGGTCAACGGCGCAGGCAAAAGCACATTGCTTAACATAATCGCGGGCCTGCTCCAGCCGGACCGCGGTTCGGTAAGCCTGTCGGGCTGCAATATAAACAAATACGCCCAACGGGCAAAGTCTCAATTAGGTGTGATTTTGCACAAACCTATGGTTTATCCCGAGCTTACTGTGATTGAGAATCTTTCATTCTTCGCCGACCTTTATGGCGTGAAGAAATCCTCCGACAGAATAAACGAGCTTCTGGAAGAAGCGGGGATTTGGGCTTACAGAAATGACAGGGCCGGCATTTTATCCCACGGCCTGCTTCAACGGTTGGCGATAGCCCGTGCTCTGGTGCACAGCCCCAAAATACTGCTGGCCGATGAGCCTTTCACGGGCCTCGACACCGGAGCCTGTGAACATCTTATTTCTATCCTGACTAATTTTGCCGACAATTCAGGTACGGTTTTTATGACCTCTCACGACACGCACATAGGATTGCGTTGTTGCAAACGTGTGTTGGTCTTGGATAAGGCAAGTTTGATTTTTGATGCTGACGCCGGCGATGTAGATGCCGCCGCTTTTTCAAGAGATTTCGTTGCTTATGCCGGAGGTGCCGAATGAGATATTTCTGGCTCAGCTTCAAGGCCGTCTTCATCAAGGATATTGTAACCGAACTGCGGGCCAGGCAGGTTCTGCCGACCATGATTGTCCTTGGAGTGCTCATAGTCTGGATTTTGCGCATGGCCTCTGAGACCGCTTCGGCCGGCGCCGTTATAATCGGACCGGTATCGCTGTGGATAGCCATCTTGTTCTCGGGGCTTTTGGCACAAGAAAGGTCTTTCGCAACCGAACAACAACAGGATTGCATCTGCGGCTTACTGCTTGCTCCCGTTGACGAAGGGACAATCTACCTGTCAAAGCTTCTCGTCAATGTAGTGATGCTGTGCATCTTCGAGGTAATTATCGTTCCAATTGTTGTAGTGGCGTTTCATCTTGACATCACCGCACACCGGCCGGCGCTGATAGGCGTTTTGTTGTTGGGCAATATCGGGCTCTCAAGTGTGGGGACGTTGTTTTCCGCGATAGTTGAGCTTACCCGCACCCGCGGCGCACTTCTGAGCATACTTGTTCTCGTAATACTGATGCCGATGATGATTCCCGTCACATTCGCATTGCTGGCAATATTTAACGGCATCGACGACGAGCTTGCAGGTACGGGTGCTTTAGCGTTTGTCGGCAGCTTTAAGGCAGCCGTTGGATACATGGTTGCGTTCGATGCGATATTTGTCGTGGTCTGCTGGCTGTTGTTTCCTTTTGTGGTAAAGGAGTAATACCGATGCGAAGGATTTTGTTGCTTGCGGCATTTGTTCTGACGTTGTCTTCGATGTGGATTGCCCTGACACTCGGCACGGTCGAAGGCCCGCCGGCCAACCCTGAGTCGCCCGTTCGCAATATTATATATATCCACGTGCCGAGTTCGATTTTTGCTTTGTTTTGCTTTGTAGCGCTTCTGACAGGCTCAGTCGGCTATCTTATCACTTCAAAACCCGGCTGGGATATCCTCGCCGCAGCATCCGCCGAGGTAGGCGCTATTTTCGCCATAATTTCGAACCTGACCGGTTCGATCTTCTCGCGTGCCGAATGGAACATATGGTGGACCCCAAGTCCTCGGTTAATTTTTACAGCGATTTTGTTGTTACTGTACATTGTTTACCTGATTCTCAGGTCAAGCCTTGAGGGTTCTGCGCGTCGTAAGGCCCGGATTTGCGCCGTCTTCGGAATAGTGGCGTTTATAGATGTTCCGATGGTCATAATCAGTGCCCGCTTTATACCTGATATTCACAGGCCCGGCTTCAGTTTTACTTCTTCCTGGCAGAGGGCCGCCTTCTTTTTGAGCATGGCCGCAATGATTCTTCTCGGTTCGCTGATGATTAGTCTTAAAGCCGAAATTCTCAGGAGTAAGGCCCGACTGGAAGAACAGACTTTTTCTTGATGGAGATATATTGTGTTTTATTTATGTCTTTCAATTTCGTTTTTATGGCTGACAATTTTCGCCTATCTGTTTTATCTTGACAGACAAATAAAAGATGTCGCCAAGAGGCTGGACGCCCGCTCAGGGCGTTAGAATTTCAGATTTGATACCTGTTCGTCCGTTTTGTCCCGACAAGTCGGGTTTGCGGTCGGAATGAAAATTAAGTTAAGGGAAATATGATGGAAAACCGTCCGAGCAGGGAAGATGCGTATAAACTGCTGTGTGAGTTTAACAAAAGTGAAGGGTTGGTTAAGCATGCGCTTGCGGTTGAAGGGGTTATGCGGTACTGTGCGCGGAAGCGCGGAGAAGATGAAGATAAATGGAGTGTGGTTGGCTTGGTGCATGATTTGGATTACGAACAGTGGCCCCTGCAGCACTGCGAAAAAACAGGCGAGATTCTGCGGGAGCGGGGATGGCCCCAAGAATATGTGCGAGCGGTAATGTCACACGGTTGGGGGATATGTACGGATGTGAAGCCGGAAAGCGAAATGGAGAAGGTGCTTTATGCAGTGGATGAATTAACCGGCCTCGTGGCGGCGACGGCGCTGGTTCGGCCTTCTAAGAGTGTGATGGATATGAAGGTCAAGTCGGTGCGGAAGAAATGGAAGGACAAGACGTTCGCGGCGGGTGTGAATAGAGATATAATTCAAAAGGGTGCCCGGATGCTGGGGCAAGAGCTGGGTGAATTGATCGAAGATACAATAATGGGAATGCGGGAGGTGGCAGGAGCGATTGGACTGGGGATGTAAGGTGGACGGACGACAGAGGGCAGAAAACGGTAGCAGAGGTGGGGGGAGAAAATTTTTGGAAAAATGTCTTGCAAAAGGCAGTTTCAGTCGATATAATTTAATACGCTATGGATATGTACGATACATTTAGCTTACAAACAGCCATTTCATTGGCCCTGCTGCTTCTGCGCCGTTAGGCGCAGAATACACCACTTACATAATTCAAATCATCGTTTTTTTAGTTTAGTGTGGCATTTTTGCGCGTTTTCGGTGATAATCTGCCGGAATTCGAGCCCGAATGCGGATTTTGTAAAAGAAATGGAGAAATAAAGATGTCAGCAGAAAAAGTAGTGATATTCGATACGACCCTGCGCGATGGTGAGCAGTCGCCGGGGGCGTCGCTTTCGATAAGCGAAAAATTAGAGATTGCCCATCAGTTGGCGAAACTGAAGATTGACGTGATAGAGGCGGGATTTCCGGTGTCCTCGCCGGCACAGTTTGAGGCGACCCGGCTGATTGCCGAGCAGGTGCGCGGGCCGGTGATTTGCGGACTGACGAGGACGCATCCTGAGGATATCGAATCGGCGGGCGGGGCATTGAAGGACGCCGAGAAAAAGCGAATCCATACGTTTATCGCGACAAGCGAAATACACATGAAGCACAAGCTTCGCAAAAAGCCGGACGAGGTTCTCAAGACAGCGGTTGATTCGGTGAAGCTGGCCAAGACGTTTACGGATGATGTGGAGTTTTCGCCGGAAGATGCGTGCCGGAGCGAGAAACCGTTTTTGGTGGAGGTATTGACGGCTGTGATTGAGGCGGGCGCTACGACGCTGAATATCCCGGATACGGTGGGGTACGTGCTGCCTTATGAATACGGGCTGCTCATTAAGTATCTGAAGGACAATGTGCCCGGGATTGATAAGGTTGTGATAAGCACGCACTGCCATAATGACCTCGGTATGGCTGTTGCGAATTCGTTGGCCGGCGTCCGTAACGGCGCGCGGCAGGTTGAGTGTACGGTAAACGGTTTAGGTGAGCGTGCGGGTAACGCGGCGATGGAAGAGATTGTGATGGCGATTCGGACGCGGGGCGATTTTTTCGGTGATGTTACGACCGGTGTCGAGACGACGGAGATATACCGTACGAGCCGGCTTGTGTCGCAACTGACGGGTTTTGTTGTGCAGCCGAACAAGGCAATTGTCGGCAGGAACGCCTTTGCGCATGAGTCGGGAGTGCACGTTGACGGTGTACTCAAAGAGCGGACGACCTACGAAATTATGAAGCCGGAGACGATCGGGCTTTCCGGGTCGCGGATGGTGTTGGGACGGCACAGCGGCAGGCACGGCTTTGCCGACAGGTGTGAGTCGTTGGGATTCAAGCTGAGCGATGATGAGGTTGAGGCTGCTTACCAGAAGTTTCTCGAAGTGGCGGACAAGAAGAAGGAAGTTTTCGATGAGGATATCGCGGCGATAATCAGCGATGAGATTCGTGCGGTGGAACACATATATGACCTTGAGTATCTTCATGTATCCTGCGGGACGGGGACACTGCCAACAGCAAGCGTAAAGATTCGCACCAAGGAAGAGTTGAAGCAGGCGGCGGCCTGGGGCGACGGCCCTGTTGATGCGGCTTATGAGGCGATACGAGAGGCGACCGGACTTGCGCCGAAGATAGAGAACTATTCGCTTCGGGCGCTAACCGGCGGCAAAGAGGCCTTGGGCGAGGCGACGGTGCGTATCAAAAATAACGGCAGGACTTTCATCGGCAGAGGTGTTTCGACGGACATTATCGAAGCGAGCGCCAAGGCGTATGTTGACGCGATTAACAGGATGGTCTCGGCGGAAGGTAAAGAAGAAACCGAAACGAAGGCGGAGCTTTGACGGGCCTTTGATGTTTACTGAGCGGAGTTGATTATGGCAATGACAATAACGGAAAAGATTCTCGCACGTGCGGGGGGTAAGGACAAGGTGTGTCCGGGTGAGCTTGTTAGCGCCAAGATTGATTTGGTTATGTGTCATGATGTTACGGCACCTGCGGCTGTCTCGATGCTGAAAGCGAAGGGCATTGACAAGGTGTTCGATGCGGAAAAGATCGTGGTGACGCCGGACCATTTTCAGCCCGCCAAGGATATAAAGAGCGCCGAACTGCATAAACGTCTCGACGACTGGGTCAGGGAAAAAGGTATTAAACACTACTATCCGGTGGGCAGGGCGGGTGTGTGCCATGCGCTGTTGCCGGAACAGGGTCATATTCGGCCTGGTGAGGTAATTGTCGCCGGTGATTCACATACTTGCACATACGGTGCGTTTGCAGTGTTTAGCACCGGCATCGGCTCGACCGATTTGGCGGCTGTTATCGCGACGGGCGAGCTTTGGTTTAAGGTGCCGGCGTCGATGAAGATAGTACTCGATGGTTCGCTCCCGGCCGGTGTGTACAGCAAGGATGTAATTTTGGCGGTTATAAAGAAGACAGGTGTCGATGGTGCGCTGTATAAGGCGATGGAATTTGTCGGTCCTGCTTTGGGCGAGATGAGCATGGAGGCGAGGATGACTATTACAAATATGGTTATCGAGGCCGGCGCTAAGAACGGTGTAATCGGCTTCGATGAGACAACGAAGAAATATCTCAAAGAGCACCTTAAGGACAAGGCGGATTATACGGTGTATGAGTCCGATGCCGATGCTGAGTATGAATCGGTGGTCGAGATAGATTGCAGCAAATTGGAGCCGATGGTAGCGCTTCCGCATTTGCCGAGCAACGGTAAGCCGATCAGCGAATGCGCGGGGTTGGTGATGGACCAGGCGTATATCGGTAGCTGCACAAACGGCCGAATAGAGGACCTGCGCATAGCCGCGGGGATTCTCAAGGGTAAGAAAGTTGCGATCCGTACAATAGTTGTGCCTGCGACGCCTGTGATCTGGAAACAGGCGATGGATGAAGGATTGTTCAAGATATTTTATGATGCCGGCTGTGTGATAAGTGCGCCGACGTGCGGGGCGTGTCTTGGCGGATTTATGGGAATCTTGGCTGAAGGTGAAAAGTGCGTAAGCACGACAAACAGAAACTTTGTCGGCCGAATGGGACATCCCAAGAGCGAAGTCTATCTGAGCAGTCCTGCAACGGCGGCGGCCAGTGCCGTCGAAGGGAAACTAACCGACCCAAGAACTTACATGTAATGTAAGTGAAATACTAATATCTAAATCCTAAATTCTAAACAAATTACAATGACCGAAAAACAAAATTCAAAACGATATGACCTTGAGGATAGGACACTCGAATTTGCAAGGAGGGTAAGGACTTTTGTGGCCCGATTAAAGAATACAGCGGCAAATATCGAAGACCGCAGACAACTTATTAAGGCGTCAGGGTCAGTTGGGGCGAACTATATTGAGGCTAATGAGGCGCTTAGCAAAAAAGACTTTCTTATGCGCATTAAAATTTGTCGTAAGGAGGCGAAAGAAAGTCGATATTGGTTGCGTTTAATTGACACAGACAATAACGATGAGCTTGAGCAGGAAAGAAAAGCTTTAGAAAACGAGGCAAGTGAGCTTACGCACATTTTCGGCTCAATAGTGACAAAGAGTGGATAATAACTCGAAGCTATTAAGGTTTTCGGAGAATTAAAATGACTGATGGAGTTCAATTTCCAGCGAACAATTTTCTCGACTGGTACATCGAGGCGGAAAATATGCTTGCGGACTTTCTGAAGTATGTACAGTACTGCGAGGACCATGAAGCAGTGTCATCTCCAAAACTCTGTATTATATTGCAGGAAACGTGCAGTCTACTTGACTCATTATGGTGTTGGGAAGCGGAAAGCGTTCACGGGAAGAAAGGGCCGGATATAACGGACTATTTCGAGCTTTACGGCGAAGTCATGGCTCCGAGACGGGTAGTTTTTTGGTCGGATGAACCCAGGGAAATCACTCCATTTGCTGCATGGCAAAATGTAGAAAATTTCGCGAAAAATAACTCTAAAAATTATCCTCTGGATTGGTGGAAGGGGGGATATCAGAAAATTAAGCACAATCGTCTTGAGAATTACCGTTTCGCGACCTTGAAGTCTGCGGTGGAATCACTTGCTGGTCTTTTTCTGGCGATTATCCGTTTTAAAAAATTATGGGATAGCCTATGGGAGAAAGGCTGGGTGTCTTGGGATAAAGAAGGCGGTATGCCTTTTGATCCCTTTGGTTGCCTCAAGGCTGACTTTGAATCATTGGATGACGAAGGTAAGTGCAGTTTAACACGAATGGCTGTAGAATCGAAATTGTTTACTTATCCTGTGGGTTTGTGCAAGGGACTTATTACAGCAAATAAAAAACACCCTCACTGGAAAGGAAATTGCAGCAAGCGATTCAAAGCATGGTATTATGACCACTGTCAGAGTTTGTGAGATAACCAATAAAGTTTTGAAAATTTGACATTTGAATTTTGATATTGTTTAGGATTTAGAGATTAGAATTTAGGATTTGAAACGAAGTGAGGTTTTTATGTCGAAAGCACATGTTTATAGACGGGACCACATAAACACCGACGAGATAATTCCGGCGAGGTATCTCAATACGGATGATGTGGATGAATTAGTAAAGCACTGCATGGAGGACCTGGATGCGGATTTTGCCAGCAAGTGTTCGGCGGGTGATGTGATCGTAGCCGGCGATGATTTCGGTTGCGGTTCGAGTAGGGAACATGCAGTGTGGGCAATTCAAGGTTTGAAGGTTGGCGCGGTCATCGCGCAATCATTTGCGCGGATATTCTATCGCAACTCGATTAACTGCGGATTCTATGTTATTGAAGTGCCTGATGCGCCGGCAAAAATCAACGACGGCGACCAGATTGAGATTGACTATAAAAACGGCTTGATTAAGAATGAAACGGCCGGGAAGGATATCCGGTTTAAGGCGTTGCCGGACTTTGCATTGGAGATTATCCGCGACGGCGGTTTGCTTGAGCATATTAAGAAAAAATAGGCGACTTTTTCGAATTAAGATGAGAATCAACTTTAAGTCAACTTTGTGGTATTTGGCACGGCCGAAGATTTATGGGGAGTATCTGTGCAAGGTCTGGGAAGCGATAAAGAAACGACTCTCAAAGCCGGTCAGGTCGAACGAGTGGTGCGAATCGCAGGCTATAAGTCTGGAAGATATGATTTTGCAGGTTACGGGAAGCTTCGCAACGATTCCGTCAGAGACTCTATCCGAATCTGGTAACGGCAGGCTACTTTATAATCTGGCTGAGCATTTGCAAGCAAAACGTATTGTCGAAACGGGCGTGGCAAGGGGTGAATCGACGGTTTCTTTGCTGAGATCGTTGAAGAATCGAAACGGCAAGCTGATCAGCACGAACATTCCTCAGCCGGATGTGTGGATTAAGACTGGTTGCCTGGTGCCGGACGAACTTGCCGAATACTGGGAACTGATCGATAAACCGGATAGAGGGGCTCTGCCGAAGGCGCTAGGGCAGATGCCGCAAATTGATATGTGCTATTATGACAGTGATAAGAGCTACAGCGGCAGGATGTTTGCGTATCCGTTGTTGTGGGACGCTTTGCGCCAAGGCGGTATATTTGTATCCGACGATATTGACGACAACTTTGCGTTTAGGGATTTTTGTGAAAATAATGGACTTGAGCCGTTAATAGCTAAAAACGGCGAGAGATTTGTCGGAGTGATTCGTAAATAGGGAAAGACGATTAGAAGGGAAATTTTGATATGTCAACGTATAAGATTGCAGTGATACCCGGCGATGGGACCGGGCCGGAGGTAACGGTTGAGACGGTCAAGGTGTTAAAGGCTGCTGCGGGTAAATTCAAATTCAAAGTGGACTTGACGGAATTCGACTTCGGCGGAGAAAGGTATATGCGGACGGGCGAGACGCTGCCGGATAGCGCGGTAGAGGAGTTGCGTCAATGTGACTCGATATTGTTGGGCGCAATCGGGCATCCGGAGGTGGCGCCGGGTATTTTGGAAAAGGGGATTTTACTGAAGGCCCGGTTCGAGTTGGATCAATATATTAATCTTCGGCCGGTGAAGCTTTTTCCGGGGGTGGATTGTCCGCTGAAGGACAAGGGGCCGAATGATATTGATTATGTTGTAGTGCGTGAAAACACGGGCGGGATTTATACCGGCACCGGTGGTATTACCATGAAGGACACGCCGCAGGAGATTGCGGTGCAGTCCGCGGTATATACTCGTTTCCAGGTTGACCGCTGTTTGAAGTATGCGTTTGAATACACCCGCAAGTACGGCAAAAAGGTCCGCGGCAAAGGTAACGAAAATACACTGGCCCTTTGCGGCAAGACAAATGTGCTGACGTATATCTATGACCTGTGGGAGCGGGCGTTCCATGAAATGGGCGAAAAAGAGTATCCCGATATCAAGAGAGAATATTATCATGTTGATGCGACGTGCATGTGGATGGTGAAGAATCCGGAGTGGTTTGATGTGATTGTTACAGGTAATATGTTCGGCGATATCATTACCGACCTCGGCGCAATTACGCAGGGCGGGATGGGCATCGCAGCCGGCGGCAATATTAATCCCGAGGGTGTGAGTATGTTTGAACCTATAGGCGGAAGTGCACCAAAATATACCGGCAAAGGCGTAATTAATCCGTTGGCGGGGATTTGCTCGATGCAGATGATGTTAGAGACGTTGGGTCAGGATGCGGCTGGGGCAAAGATCGAGGAAGTGGTGAGTTTCGTGACTGGTAACAAACTTAAGGGTATGGGTGCCGGTAAAATGGGCTATTCGACGAGCCAGGTCGGTGACATGGTGGCAGAACTGGTAGCCGAGTAGCATTAATATTAAATAGGCTGTTGGAATCTGGAGGTTTAGTTATGAAAGCAAAATGGATGAGTGTATCGTCAGTGGCATTAGTTTTTTGTTTTGTGTTGGTCATAGGGTGTGAAGATACTGCAAAACGCGACCAGAGCGTTCGTTTAAAAGACACGGACGT
>Ga0114922_10000532_pt1 | contig 36530 bp, 25 predicted proteins | sample AartaG_FD_100975 | JGI IMG/M metagenome (GOLD analysis project Ga0114922, IMG submission 100975) | Deep subsurface microbial communities from Aarhus Bay to uncover new lineages of life (NeLLi) - Aarhus_00045 metaG | ecosystem: Environmental > Aquatic > Marine > Oceanic > Sediment | place... | reverse complement strand
GCCTGCGGCTTCCTTCAGATTCCGCCTCGCGGCGGACACCCTTGCCGTTCGGCTAACAGTTCCCCCTGTCGGGTCTGTAGAGGACTTCCACCTCCAAGTGAGTGTGCCCTGCCGGGCACACAAAGAAGAGCCACCGGCCGCGGCCGTTGCCCACACTTGCATCGGCGCCCGAAGATTGCCTTGGTGCCAGCGCCGCGAGGGCCAGCAGCACGGCAGGCAGCGCCAGCCACTGGTACCACGCCGCCTGTTCGCGACCGGAAAGCGTCGCAACGAGAAACGGGACCACCATGGCCGTTTGGTAAAGCGTCCACGTGGACGCGGTGCGCCGAGGGGCGATCTTCATTGCTTGGCCGCTGAGCGCCATTCCGGTCTGGCCGACGATGCCCGCAATGCCCACCCATCCGGCGAGGAGGAGCTGGCCCCGCCAGTCGGATAGCAACCCCCAGCGCAGCGCGAGTGCCGCACTGACGAGGCTGCCAGTGGACGAGGCAACGGCGACGAACGGGATCATCGACAGCCCCCGCCGCGCGGCCGAGGAATAGCCCACCCCTATGGAGGCGAACAACACAGCCGCCAGGATAGCCAAGCCTTCGCGCATTTCAGATCCCTGCTTTCGTGCAGAGATCCTCTGTATCTCTGACGTTCATTTCGCGCATGGTCGCCACGACTTGCTCACGCGCTTCGTGGCTTAAACCTAAGTGCCAAAGCTAAGTGCCTGACACTTTGGCTTTTTGCAAGTCCTTACGTGTCAAGCACTTACGAGGACGCTTTGAATCGGCGGCGATTCTGTGACGTGAATGCTCACGTGCAGAAAGGCCGGAGGCCCGAGTCGCGGACGGCCCCAAAACCCATCTGAGATAAGCCGCACAAACTGTATACGAACGATCCTTTTTTCATTCCCCATTCTTCATTCGGCCACGGGTTCCATTCGCCCGAACATGCACGGGCTCTGAAGGTTGTCTCGCGACCCGGCCCAGCACGAGGTGCTGTCCCAGCCGTTGGGGCTGTCGGCGTCGTCGATCTTGAAGTCGAAGTTGAAACGCTCTCCCGGGACCAACTGATTGACCCTCAACCCCTCGTAGGGAATGACGACGTCCATGCTGTAGCCGGTTTCGGTGACCTTGCACGTAGCGGTGGTGCCGGGGACGGGTGTGCGCCGATTCCGGGCACCGTTCGAGAACACCTCGACCTCGCCGCCCCCCTTGTTTACGGGGAAGGACAGCTCGAATACGCCGCGATCGTAATGCGATCTGCCGAGCTGGCCCTCGGGCCGGAGGTCGAAGTGAAGCGACAGCCGGTCGCGAAGCCATGCGTACTGATGTGAGGTGTCAATTATGTCGTCGGTCACGTCAATGTGAAAGGTGAGGGCGTCCTTGCCTTTGCGCAGCCAGGCGACGGCCGAACAGTCCTCGGGTCCTTTCCACTTCTCGCCGCCGCGGACGTGAAAGCGTGTTTCGGCTCTCAGCAGCGCCGCGGCTGGTGGAACATCGCCCTCGGTGAAATAATATCCGCGACGGACTGGCCGCATCCGACCGAACACCCGCGCGTCCATGAAGGCCATCTGGTCGGCGGACCACGCGAGCTGCGAGTCCCGCTCGCCCGGAGTGTCGCTGTCGTTGATGCAAAAGTCGAAATTGAACATGGCCTCGGGATACACGTGCTTGGCTGTTATGCTTTCTATCGGGACAAACACCTTCATGCGGTATCCGCCGTCGAAGAAGCGGCAAGCCGCGGTCACACCCGGCACTTTCTGCCTCTCGTCCACGGGTGCGATTTCCACTTTGCCGGGCTTCTTGGGAGCCAGATTGATCTGAAACACGCCCGGTCCGTAAGGCCCCGCACCCCTGTTCTGGCGCCGAACGTCGAAGAACAACTGGACCGAATCGTTGTTGAAGAATTCTTCTTCGTTCGTCGACACGAACTTGTCGTCGGTCACGTGTATTCGAATCGTGAACCCCTTTTCATCGCGGACCATCCAGGCCACGGCTGAGCAATCGTCGGGGCCGTCCCAATACTTATCCGTCCAGGGATCCTCCTTTCGGGTTTCCGAACGGATTTCGCACAACTGGTCTGGCCTGTAGATGCGCAATGCGGCCTCGGGTAGTATCTTGCCGGGGCCGGTGAAATAAAAACCGTTGAGGTGCGAGCCAGCCGACGGCGGCCAGGCCAGGTGAGATAGCTTGCCGTCGTAGTTTAGCACCTGCTTGTACGTCAGGTTGCCGGGAACGCCGCCCATTGGGTCCATTCCGCCGCTGCCGCATTCAGGCGGGAGCCGCGACATATCGAGTTCGTGCAAATCACCCGCCGGCTTTCGCACTGAAGGAGGAACGTGCGCCGGCGGTACTGCTTTGGCGGAGGGTTCTTTTTCAACGGGCAGCCCCAGCAGTTTGATCACGGCGTCAACACCCGCGTCAACGCCCGCGGCGTCACTGCCGCCGATGATCAAGCTGCGGTCCGGCGCCGGAGTTTCGACCCACAGGCGGGTTCTCGGGTCCGGTTCTCCCTCCTTGGCGTCCGCTCGCCAGCCGAGTTTCCGCTTGCGATAGGGCCTCGTGAGGGTAACGGCGCAGCGTCCCGGCCCGGGAAAACTATGCGTCGTCACTATGGGCAGCGGCGCTTCCTGAACCGGGCGCTGCCCGGCATCCGGTCCGACACACGAAGCAATGCAGTACGCCGCCACGTAATGGCTCTCGGTGCGATTGCCGAGGACTATATCGGGCCGCTCAATGAACCTGTGCGACTCGTGCCGCCACACGCCCAGCCAGTTGTGACTGCCCTCGATACGCGGGCTGGTGCGTGTTATCCGCGCGGGCCGGCCGTACTTGGCCTCGATCGCTTTTGCCAGTTTGCGCGCCGACGGCAGCCACATCGGGCTCTCGCAACTGATCGTGATCCCGTTCGGCCCGCGGTCGTCAATGAATTGCGCGATGTCTTCTGCGCCCACGACAACGCGCTCGGGCAGCGGCCCAGGGTTGGCTGCGGCCGCGGCAACGCTGTACCGCAGTTCGGCATCGGTGCCACCTCGCACGCGCTTGCCCTCGTACAACCGGACAGTATCGTCCGCCGTCGCCAAGACAAACATCCGGGCCATAGACGGCTCGATCATCGTATGGAAGGTCGTGCGCCCTTTTTCTATCTTCGTGGGCACGGGGCAGCCGACGGAGAGGTCGTAGAGGTGTCGGATGTCCTGCCGATGGACCTCCATCTTCAACAGCTTGCTGATCGCGGCAAAGTGAATCACGCCGGGGTCGAACCCGTAGGCGCCCTCGCGGCTGAAAAGGGTCATATAGAGGTTGGGGTTGCCTTCCCTCGCGCGGAAGGCCGTCTCGACGGACCTCGGATCGGCGTGGCCCCATTGGCGGCCGACGGTCGAGCCCTGTAGTGAGCAGGTTTTCCAGACGTAATCGGTGTATCCGCCGCCAGTTCGCGGCCACTGCCAGGCAGGCCAGCCGGCGGCCCTGTCGGCGGATCGCGGCGCCCATTCGTAGGCGACCACGGCCATGGGCTGAAAGTTCATTTTCTGCATCAGGCCTTCGACGTAGCGGCAAATCGCCTGCTGGAAGACCGCGCCGTTGGGGAAATCGGGCCAGTTGTGTCCATAATGCATGTGGTAGGTGTCGCACATGAAGAATTCGCGCCCTACGGGGTACCCGATGACGGCCGCAGACCCTTGGCCGAATTGATTGAGGACCACTGCCGGCCGACCGTCGGTGAAATTGTCTGCGACCGTCGCCCCGCCGCGCGGCTTGAATGTGCAGTAGAGCGTGCGCTTCAAATCCGATTCTTTGGGAGTTTGGATGCTGAGGTACATTGCCTCGTGGACGGCGGGGATCTTGAGGGGGGTTCCGGCAACAACTGTTTCGCCGATGAACTGGTCGAAGTCGGCGCCGAACACCTCGGCGAGCTGCCCCGGCTCCTTCCTTTCCATATCGTCTGCAAACAGCGCGGGGGCGCTGGTGGTAATGACCTTGCCGCCGGCTCCGACGAACTTGCGAATCGCCTCCGCAACGTCCGCGGGCAGAGCCTGCACCGCCGGCATGACCAGAAGCTCATAGCGGCTGAGTGCGCCGTCGGCGGCCTGCCGCTCGGTCACCATGTCGTGCGTGAGATTGGCCATGTTGAGCAGGCGGTCCCAGCCGACGCAGCCGATCCGGTGGTAGTTGGCGGGTCCGTTGCCGAAGCCGTACGTGCCGCCGCCCCAATCCTGGGTGAACGACTGATGAAAGTCGGTAGTGCGCGACCAGAGAATGGCGGCCTGAGGGGCGGGAACGGTGTTGAGCATCTCGGGGGCCATGCCTTGGGCGCGCTCGTGGAAGCGCCGCCAATCGAACAGCGTGGACCATTTCGGGCGGAAATCGTTGTACATTATGTGGTCGGGCCAGAAGAACGCGCGCAGTATCGGCGTAGGCCATGAATGGATCGCCAGCGATCCGTGAATGTAGCCGGAGAACGCATACTGTGCGAAAGCGTTGCCGCCTCCGGAGTGCGTGTGTGCGACGGAGAAATGCGTGCCCGACATCGACCGGCGCAGGTCATCCCAGATGCTCTCGGTTGACCCTCCGGTGGGAACGATGCCCAGTTCTTGCACGAGCAATTCGTTGTTGCGGGGGCCGCGCACCTCATTTCGTTCGTGGGCGCAGCCCGCATTGGCGGCAATGGGCAGGTCGGGCGCGGCGGCTCGGATTGCGTTGACCACCGGCCGAAAGTACTCCACGTATTCATGCTGGCGCCACCGGGCCTCATCGATAACGGCGAGGCGCCTTTGCGCCTCAGTCTTCGGCTCGGCAGGGGCCCGGGCGTGCTGCTTCAGCCACGCCTGCTTGCGGGCTCGGGCTTCGGGTCCGCCGTACTTGAGATCGGCGCCCCCGAGGTTTACAGCTATGATCTCCACGCCCGCCTCGCGGATGTGCTTTGTCAATTCGGCGATATAGCCGGCAAATGCCTTGGAGACGTCGGGATTGAAGAAATTGGGCGGATTGGGGTTCCTCTCCGTCACACTCTTCGAGCCGAAACTGCCGCTGCCGCCGGCGCGAGTCACGATTGGCTTGCCGTTGTCATCGACCAGAACCGCCTTGTTGCCCAGGCGCTCCCGCAGCCACGCCGGAGGGCTGGAACTGTACGCTGCTATGGGCAGCCACAGGCCAATGCCGTATTTTTTGAAGCGGCCGAGCACCACGTCGGCGCGGGACCAGTCAAACACGCCTTGCTCCGCCGGCTCAACGGTCCGCCACGAGAAGATGTCGCCGTCGTTCGGTGCAATGTAGTCGATTCCGTATGCCTTGGCCCTGTCGTAGAGCTGGTCGGGGGTGTAGCCGTGTTGCTTGTAGTAGCGCGCCAGTTCTTCGTTCTCGTGCGGCTCCACGCCCCAGCTCCAACCGACGCGGAATCCGTCCCCGGCGATCCCTTCGTTCGGGCCGGGGGTCAGGGGATCGCGCGGCAGCGTTTCGATCTTCACGCCTTTCATGCCGGCTTCGTTGACGCGAGCCTTGGCGTCGGCGAGCGCCCTGGCGGTCTCATCGTAGTAGGCCAGGGTACGAGAGGCGGCCTCGGGCACGAACGCGCGAAACGCCCGCAGTTCCTCTTCAAAGTACGGATGGTCGGCCGCGGTCGCGTAGCTGAGCAGCGACATCGCCGTCAGGTCCATAGCCTCGAGGTAATCGAACAGCCACAGCCCTTCGATGAGCATGTCTTCCGGGACGGCTTCGGGCATGTCGAGCCCGAACCCGCGCCCGTAGAGATAAACACACTTCAGATCCTGCGCCTGCTTCAGCCCGCGCATGGCGAGGGCTCTGGAGTCGTCGAACTCGCGCAGGGCCTGGTGCAATCCGGTCATGCCCTCGGCGCGACTTTCCCCTGCACCGGCGGAAGCCACACACAAAACCACAATGGCGACCACTATCAACCCAACAAATACACGGGTCGTTCCGGTACGAATATCAGTGCGAGTCATCTTTACGTCCCCCTTTCAAATGAGGAGCCGGCAGCGCCCCCGCGATCCCTGCGGAGGGCCGCCTGATGGAGAAAAAGATCGGCCACGCGCCGCTCAGTGCATGGCATTTTATGACTTGGCGGCGCGATAGTCAAGAGGTTTTGTCGTTCTGCGTTCCCCCGGGACATGGGCTTGCCGGCCAGCCCAAGCCGCGGCACGGGGCGCCTTCATCAAAATGGTGGACAGGAAGCTTGATCCGCGGCGACTATGCCGCATCTTCAGGCGTTTGAAACAGTGAGGGGAGACCGGCGGCATGAAGGCAGGCGCTCGGGGTCGTGTTCACCCGCAGGGAATAGCGCAGGACGAAGTGGCGCGCTATTTCTTGTCGGGTGAAGCAACTGGTGCGGGAGTTCTCTCTTCAACTTCCTTTGCTGCATCCAATGGTGTGTCAACCAACTTCGACAGACATTCTGTTTGGTCGCGATACTGTTTCCCTCGGAAAAGAAACAGGCTAGAGCAAGTGCCGACCTCTGCCAGAAGCTTTGACTTTGCATAAAGCTTCACGGTGTGGAGAGTCACAGGGGTATCGTAGACACCTCTGTCCCGATGTGCCCCAAGCAAAGCGCTGACTATCTGCTGCGTTTCTGGTTGCCCGTACTGCAGGCAGCGCACATACCGGTTGTCTGATCCGGTTTTCGCATATCGCATTTCAATGGTCGAGCTGTCTGCGGACTTGAGAAGCGTTGATACATTGGAGCTGTTACCGAGTGGTCCATTACAACCCGCAAGAAGAAATGCGACTGATAAGAATGCAGCATGCCCAAGCAGTGTTTTCATTATTCTCCTCTCGAACGTCGTGTATGCCCGTCTTTGGAAAGATGTGCGAAGCGCGGCTTTTCAAAGTACGTGTCGATGCACCTTGTTCGCAACTATGTCCTATTCATCGTTCTCCAGTCGCGAGTCCAGCCATCGGGTGGCTCGTTTTGTCTGCTCCGCAAGTTCCTGGTCATCTGGCGATGCCCGCTGAAGAGCAAGAATTGCTGCGCGTGCGCGTGTGAGCCACTTTGAATCACCCGGAGAGAGACGCAGAGCATTAATCAGCATCCATCGTGTCCGCGCATCTGTTGACTTCCGGACCAGCTCGAGGACCGTCTCTCGGGGAGGTTCGCTTTGAGTCTTGAGAGCTACGGCAACCATGCTCTCACGCAGGCCGCCCCACCCAGGACTCGGAGAGCGGGGAACCCACCGCCGAACCATGAGTGCAAGGTCGCCAGCCGCTTTCTCGGGAAGTGTTGGTTGCCGAGCCAGGACCCTTGCTGCGCCACGGGCAATCGGGACGCAGTCAACGGTGACCAGCTTGAGCATGGCGTCCATCACCACCGGGTCCGGGTACCGTTCCCCAACATGCCTCCAGAAAAACGGGGCGCCCTTCAAGACAGCATTGATGACGCGAACGCGCCGAAGATCTAAGTACTCTTGTCTGTTATAGATCTTGACATACCTCTCCACCGGGACGTCAGCGCGCCAGTGGCGTGGCGACACGCGAATAGTCACGCCACCCATGGGACCGCCCCGCTCGGCCAGCCAACTATCGGGGTTGGGAAGCTCAATCGGAGCGGCAAGCGGCACTACGATGGATTCACCTGGCGCCAGTCGCAGGCTAAAGCCGGACCCTTGCCTATACTGACCGTTACTCGCGGATACCTCATGCCACGTGGCCTCTCCCCCGTAGCGCACTTCTACAATGAAGTGCTCAGCTCCTGGATATTTGTCCGGCCCGCCACACCACCAGGAGATCTGTTCCTCCCCAATATTGGTGACTGTCAATTCGACGATAATGGGCCAGCCCGCAGGCTGTATACGGTCTGCGGCGATCGAGAGGGAGATTTCGCCTTTGGGCTTTGGCTCTGCGGCCCGCACCGCACCAACTGTGACGAGGAAGAGGCACAGAACGCTAAGGGGTGTTTTCATTACCATTGTGTGTGTCCTCAATCTGTTTGCGAACGATGCGCATCACACGTTCGGCAGGCCCCCGCGGCCCGCAAGATCGTTGTGCATAAGCGGGTTATGAGCCCTCTTTCTTGTAGCCCTTGTACTTGTCGAACGGAATCGGCACGTCGAAGGTCTTTTCCCACAGCACTCGGTACTGGCCCGACTCCGGACTCCAGAAGTGCTGGGCTGGGATGTCGGTCTCAAAGACCCGAACGGTTATCTTGATGAGCATCCCGCGTTGCGGATCGGTTGCGCAACCATATGGTCCGCCGACTCGTCGATGCCCGTTCCCTGCCCGAAAAGCCCTGCATTGCCGAGTAGGGTGCGTCCATCCCCACAGCCGACATCGAGCACATTCTCTGACTGTGCGAATGCGCGTCGCAGAACATCCTGTGTGTCGGGCACAAGAGCGCCCGTGCGTTCCATGCGCACTTCATCCTTCAGGTAGTAGGCTTGATACGGATCGAGGGCGCGGGATCGGTCGATGATTTGCCGGACTTTCGCGGGGTCAATCGTCACTGTGTCGGATGCTCCTCTCCAGCTTGATCACGTCTTGCATGGCTTCTCGATAGCGCCTATGGACTGCGGTCAAGCCGCATGACACGCGGCATCATCAAGGGTCATAGCACGTTCAGAAATAGGTGACTGTCCCTGTCCCTAGTTTGTACTAGTTTTCCTAGTTTTTGTGAGAGAGCAGACCCACCTCTACTCTCTCTTACCATGCCTTGCCGCGTTGCCACATCTCTTCGGCGATTCCGATGGGTGGTCATCGAGCTATGTTAGCACCCCCGCCTGTGGTTATCCCGCTGTTCAATGGGTTTTGGGTCCGAGTCAAAAGCTTTGTCATAAGCTTTTCCTCCGGTTTGAGTCCCCCGGAGGTGATGACGCCGCACCGGCATGGCTTGGTCCTACGTCATCCCTTGAGCCGGGAAGCTCTCTGCTCTCTTCATCTTCTGAGTCCACACAATGATTACATGTTTTCTGCATAACACGCGGCATCCGCCAAGGCTCAGAACCCTACGGGGCGCAAGGAGCCTGGCGGCCGTCGCGCGTACCATGTACGCTTTGGCCCAGCATTCCATTCTATTTGCCGATGGCACGAAGGAATTCTCGATGCTCCATCTCGAACATCTCTTTCGCGTCGTGATTGAGTATGGCACGCTTTGACGCGAAGTAGACGATTGTGGCTCGTAGATCTACCCGTTCTCCGTCTCGTATCGGATTATATATCTGTGAGCTTCGATACTGGACCCCCTCCTGCTTATGGCTGTACTCCTGGAACTCTGCATCGGACACCACCTTGAGTTCAACACCGGCCTCTTTCGTGAACTCCTGAAACGAAACGGCCGCCACAAGTTGCGGAATTGCTTTGTCAATTGGGCCGTACGACCACTCAATGAAATGTCGATAAGAATCGTGCTCATCCGCGATCAGAAACCGCATGGCGATGATGAAATCTGGGTCACTGGGTCGCTTATCCTTGAATTCGTGTCGAAGCGTCCTAAGTTCCGCCAAGACATCCTTGACGTCCGATTTCACGGGTGCAAACCGGTCGCGTAGGAAGTCGCCGAAAAGATGGGCGAACTGCTTGCGCAAGAGGTCTCTGGCCTGGGTGGTATGGCTGAAGGGCAGAATAGCATTGCTGACCTCGGAGTCGGAGATGTTTTGGATAAACTGGAATGTCTTCTCTGGCGCGTCCATATCGGGAAAGCATCGCGGTCGTTCCCCTTCAGCTTGCGCATCAAAGACGCGCTTGAAAGTCACCACGTCTTGGTCGAGCAGTGTGATAGTCCTGACCGAGTGCTCCCGCGCACTAAGGAACTCGTTGTGAGTGACGCTAAGGCCGTTCTCTGACAGATTCCCGTAGCGCTTGCCGATAAGCACGATAGCCAATTGGCAGTCCTTGATGGTGTGGTAGCAGGACTCTTCGGCGTTGCCGCGGGACATGTATCCGATTTCCCCATGTTCGCTCATGACCGGAAGGTAACCGAGTTGTTCCACTGTTTCTCGAACAGCATCCCGGAGATGCTGGAGATCCTGAACCGTGGAGCTTACGAATACATATGGAATCATGATCGCTATCCTTGACGAACAATGTTTAGACAGACTGTGTAAGCCGGACGACCCCAGAGCTCTTGGGACGTACGAGTACTATAGCCATTCACAAGCAAATGGGCCGCAAGGGGAGGCCGTCCACGATGGTGTCGGTGTTGCCGGCACGTGTCGGCCGTGCACCCCATCTACGAAACGATTATACACGTGCCGGGCGGGGCTGTCAAGCCACTTCCTTCTCATACCTTTTCATCATGGCAAGTTCGCGCGGCAGGTGCACGTCGTACGGTTCCCATTCGATCCACTCTCCGCTCAGGAATCCGTCGTAGTTGCCGCCGGACAGCAGCTCCACAGCCCGGCGGTGGTCGATCTCGCCGCTGCCGATGGGCGTCAGGACGACATTACCATCCTGTGTCTGTCCGTCGTGAAAATGAACATAGTGGATCCAGGGCTCAAGTAGTCTGAAGGCTTCGTCCATCGTCGAGCCTGCCCAAAGAACAGGGTGCATGATATCCCAGTTGGCTCGGACGGCAGCGTGGTCCACACGCTCGAGCACGGTGGCAAGGTGCGCCGGATCGCACCAGCCGTCATGTGTCTCCACGCAGAGCGTAACGCCGCGCTCGCCGGCGTGATCGGCTACTTTGCTCAACGACTCGACGAGCAGCGCGATCGCCTCTTCTCTTTCGATGCCTCCGGGAATGTTTCCACCGAAGGCCCGAATGACCGGCGCGTCCACATCACCCGCCAGGTCAATACTCTCGTGTGTCTGTCGCAGCATTTCGGCAGTCTTGGAAGGATCGGAATACATCAGGCTTGTCGCGAGGCACGCCAGTTGAATGCTGCTGTCGGCGATCTGATCGCGAATGGATTGTCGCTCCGCCGCCGTGGTGTCGACTTCGATGCCGTGCGCGTGTTCTGCATCCAACCGCGGCTCGATGCCGTCGTATCCGAAACGATCTGCCACTTCGAGCATGCCGGCGAGATCCAATGAAGGCGTCGAGAAACTCATGAATGAATACTTCATGTCAATACCTGCTTCCAATCTTTCATTCGTCCGACGGATCGGGCTCCCAATCAATATTGCACAACGCAGCACCTCACCGGTATGTGTTTAGCGTTTCCGTGTAACGACATACCTCTGTGCCCAAGCAGTACCGCCCCCTGCCGGCTTGACCGGCAGGGGCGAAAGATTGACAGGCTACGTGGGGAGAACACCGACCTCCGTTCTACGGCCGCCGACCTTTCTTCCGAGCCTGCCAAACGGCAGGCTCCGAAGAAAGGCCACGTTGCCTGCATCCTGCCGGCAACGACATCCGCCATAGCCTACGGCGACGGCGGATGCGGCGGCCCGGAATGCACGGGGGCAACACGGTTTAGCCTATCAATCTGTTGCTCCGGCGGGACAAGCCCGTCGGGGGCACTTTCGAAGACGCGACGTGCCATTTCAGACCACGCTAAACACATACCCTCACCGGTGAGGTGCTGCGTTGTGGGACTTCTCGCCGCCTGCCATGGGTTGGCCTTTCGGTTGCCAGATGCGGTCGGACGGCAGGCCCAGTTGCTCGGTAACTTTCCAGGCGGCCCGTATTGACCTCAGATCCTGGATATCATGAGCATCTGAGCCAAGCGCGAAACATGCCCCTTCTTCCGCGAGGATCGAGAGGTAGGCCGCGTATTCCTCCGCGTAACGGTCGCTGTGGTCCGAGCACAGCAGATTGGCGCCGGAATTTATCTCGATGGCCGTACCCGTTTCCCTTGCCGTCTGCGCGAGTTCACGGGCGTAGCTTTCGGGCACGGCCTGCATCGAGTCGAACCACGGCCATCCGTTGTCGTCGAACTCGCCTTTCCAGAACCAGTAAGGATGCGCGAGCACGTCGACCAGGGGATCGCGGCAGGCCTTGAGGTGATGACGATGTTGGACATCGACGAGGGATCTCAGGTCGTACGTATCAAGGTAGGCGCGGTGTATCCCGCCGATGGCGAACTGAAACCCGTAGCGCTCCTTGATCTCCGAGCTATAGGGAAAGTCCCCATCGCATTTTAGAAAATCCAGTTCCACGCCGAAGTAGACGCGTGTTTGCGTGTCCAACGCCTCGATGTCCCTCTTGATAGGCAGATGCAGGTCAAGGTCGTCGAGGGAGTCCACGTGGTCTGTGATTGCCAGGGAGGTCACGCCCAGCCGCTCACATTCCCGCACAATGGCACGGACCTCCATGGTGTCGTTGGCGCACCCCAGGTACTTCGTGTGAATATGAAAATCATTCCCAGGTTTTGTCATGGTGTTTCGCATGTCCCCAGTTCCACCCTCGACGCCGCACCACCTGGACCACGATGACGGTGCCGCGCGCAATTAATCGGGGCGCTCCTGTTCCGCGGGGGATTCCGTTATCATGCCACACCACGTTTCTCTTTGAGCGCGAACGTGGCTTTCAGATCAGACCCAGCCATCTTTTGAAGGCCAGGTTGCGCAGAACTGCCTCGTCGAGGCGTTCCATCGTGAGAGTGCTGCCGTCCTGCGCCGCTTTGACGAGCGCCTCGAAAACACGCTCGGAGATGTCGTCCCACTCGGTTATGCAGATGCTGTCGCACCCGGCGGCAACAGCCTTGATGGTTGTCTGAAGCCGATCGCCCATCTTCCTGAAACCCACCATCTCGATGGAGTCGGCGATGGTTACGCCGCGGAATCCGAGCTGTCCCCGCAGGAAATCCGTGAGGATGGCTTTACTCGTCGTCGCAATGTTGTTCTCGTCCGGATCGAGGGCCGGCCACCGAAGATGCGCGGTGCAGATCGTGGTGCAGCCTTCCTCGAAGCTCGCGACGTAAGGCGGGATGTGGACGCTCATCACTCTTTCCAAATCAATATCAATCACCGGCACGCCTGCATGGCTGTCGACTGCGGTGGCGCCGTGGGCCGGGAAGTGCTGGGCCATATTGCCGCAGTTGGCGCGGATCAGTCCCCGGGTGATCGCGCGGGCATACTTCACCGTCGTGTCGGGGTCGTCCGAGATCGCCCAGTCCCGCATTATGCCCGTCTCAAACTCGGCAATGTTGACGGTGGGAGAAGGATAGGTGTGCAGTCCGATGTCGCGCCATGTCTTGCCGACCTCAAAACAGATCTGCTCGGCTTCTTCGGGCGAATACTTCGCCGCGATTTCACGGTCACGGGGGGCTGCCCATTCCTTGCTGGCCACGAACCCGTGCATCCACAGCGGTATGCTCGATGCATCAGCGTTGAGTTTCTGAAGATCTGCCACGTAGCTGCGGGCGGCCGCAATATCGGTGAAAGAGCTATCTCCCACGATCACACTACCGGGTCGCAGGCTGCGGATGTACTCCTCTATCGGCGGGATCATCAGGAGTTGGCCCACCTTCTCTTCCAATGTAAGCCGGTCAAGAATGGTCTTCAGATCAGGGTCGGTGCTCAGCATGGTCCACCTCAAGAGCTTTCAGCATTCATAGCACGATAAAGGGTTGGGCTCATAAAGACTATAGACAGTCACCAATGGCGTGAGATCAAGGCATTCAGAGGGCAGGCAATGTCTGTCCTGCGGACAGATGGGGCTTGTCCTTCGGACAGGTCGCGGCCCCGCGACGGGGCCTATCCACCACCAGCCTTCGCTGCTGCTCCGGCGGGCAAGTGCGGCGGGCCAGCCGGCCCCTACAACGACGCGGACGCCTTTATTTCACGCCATTGGGGACAAGCCCAACGGGGGCGCACGCATGAACTCGCATTCTTGTACACCTTGTTCTGCAGAATGGTACCCAGTACGTGGCCGGGCTTGCCCTATGGAGGCGGCCGGGGGGACTTGCCTTTTTATACACTTCTTTCTGTGGGGGGCGTTTAGAACTCGACTTCGATGCTTTCTTTCTTGAGGAGGGCGCGCATCTTGTCGAGGGCGCGGGCCTCGATCTGGCGGACGCGCTCGCGGGTGACGTTCATTTTCTGGCCGACTTCGCCGAGGGTCTGGGCGTCGTCTTTGTCGCCTATACCGAAGCGGAAGCGGACGATGGTACGTTCGCGTTCGCTCAGCTTGCTCATTACGCGATTGATGGCCGAGCGAAGCGATGCGGTGAACTCCTCCTTGTGGAGCTTGTCCTGCGAGTCGGGCACGGAGTTGAGAAGCTCTGCCTGGCCGGTCACAAACTTCTCGCCGCGGTAGTTTTCTTCGGGGATGGTCTTGGCGAAGTTCTTGAGAAGCGCCCACGAGGCGTAGGTGCTGAAGCGGAAGCCCCGGCCGTAGTCGAACTTCTCCACCGCCTGCATCAGGCTGATGTTGCCGTCGCTGATGAGCTCGTTGACGTTGGCGAGCGGGCCGACGTGCTTGTAGGCCATGCGGATAACAAGGCGCAAGTTGGCTTCGAGAATACGGTTCCGAAGCTCGGTCGTTTCATTCCTGAGCCAGCGCATATCTTCAACGGCAGACGGCGTCAGCTCGGAGGGGCACATGTCGTCCCACAGCCGATATAGTTTATATTTGAGGTAATTGTACCTTCGGAAAAGCTCGGGCTCTTCCTCCTTGCCCAGCAGCGGTACTTTGCAGAGATCGGTCAGATATGCGGGGACGTGTGTCTGTCGACGGCCCACGTGTTTCCGGGAATGGTCGCCAGGGTCTATTTTCAGTATGACCTGGTCGGCATCAGGTGCGTCGAATTCTTTGTTGTAAACGAAATCGACGCCGCCGCTCATGATTCGTTCGGCCCTGACTTGTCTGACGACCCTGTAGATGTCTTCACGGGTGCGACGGCGTTTGGACATCAACTGCTGGACGGAGGCGCCTTCGCGGTGTGCGGCAAATACCTCGGCCTTGTCGCGGGCGGTCAGAGGCCGATAAGTATCACGATAGAACGCAGCATCCGGGTTTCGGTGGTCATGCTCCTGAACAATGCACTTACCGGCGAGTTCAGCCAAACCGAACTTCTGCTCCAACTCACGGCCGAGTTCAGTGAGACTGATCTTGCCCTTCTTCAAAACCGCGGCTGCGCGCTGCAAGATTCTCTTTTCCGGCGCTTTGGAGAACTTCCTCGATCGCACGGCCTTGGCCACCACTTTCGCCATGAAGCTGTGGAGGCTCGACTGCGAAACACACATCGTTTTCTGTCCGTCGGCCGTCACGTAATACCTCACCGGCAGACCTTCCACGCGCCAGTTGAAGATGGTTCGCGGCGATACATCGAGCATGTCTTTCAACTGATCGGTCGTGAAGATCGGCTCCGGGTGCTCTTCCTCCTTAACGTTGACCGTAAAGCTCAAGTCTTCGAGGAGGATGGCGAGGTCGTGACGAAGGTGGTTGCCGGAGAGTCTATTGGTCGGGCATTTCGAAGGCTTGTAGTTGGTGATCTGCTGCGCGATCAGATCGTTGCGGTACCTGCGCTTGGGATTGATTTCCCCGACGAGCGCTGCCAAGCGCTCCAATTGTTGCAGCCGACGCCGCTCAGGAGAGTAGCTGAGTTGCATTCGGAGCTCGTTGATCAGCCGGTAATGGTACCTCGACATCGCTGGTCCTCTACACCGTACTACGGGACTCGGGTGGCAGACCGCTTTTTCGATAAGGTAGGTTTCTACGGAATTATAGCCCATGAATTGGCCTATGTCAAGGAAAAAACCGATTTTGTAAGATATTGTAATAAAACGTCTGCAGCCCAACGTGCCGGCCCGCGCCGGCGCGCACGGTTGCACCACTATAGCACACGTGATTTGCCGGCGTGTTTCCGTTGACTCCGCCATCTGCTTGTGCTATAATCTTGAGTCACGTGTTTCGGTCCACGAAGGTCCCGCTCTTCCGGAGGCGCACGACGAAATGACCATCCGGTTCGTTCACTGTTCCGACCTGCACCTCGGCACACCCTACAGCATGCTTCCGCGAGGCGCGGCCGACAGGCGCCGCGTGGATCAGCGCCAGACTTTCGCGCGCATTGTCGACCTCGCGCTCGGCAGGCCGCACAAGGCCGACCTGATGCTGATCGGCGGCGACCTCTTCGACAGCGATCGGCCGTCCCCGCGCGACATCGCCTTCGTGCGCAGCCAGCTCCAGCGCCTCGCCGACGGCGGAGTGAAAACATTCATCATACCCGGCAACCACGACCCCTGCCGCGAGGCCGGCTTCTGGTCCAAAGCCGACCTCCCCTGCACCAAACTTTTCACCCGGCCCGTTTTCGAGTGCTGCGAGGTGGAAGAACTGGGGATCAGTGTATGTGGAATCGCACCGGATATCTCGGACCAGTCGAAGCCCCAGATGCCCTCGTTTGACCTCTCTTTGCGGGCGCCGGTTTCAGTGTTGCTGTTCCACGGTAGTTGGCTCAACTTCGGGCGCGATGTCGCCGACTGCCATCCTTTCACCACCGAAGAGCTTGCGATGCTGCCGTTCAACTACGTGGCACTGGGCCATTACCACGCCTGCCACGAGATCAAGGGCCTCACCTGCAAGGCAATCTACCCGGGAACGCCCGAGGCCGTGGGGTTCTCGGCCGGCGATCTTGGCGACAGATACGTAGTGGTAGGCACGATCGACGAGCAGGGAAATGTCGACGCCCGGCCGCACAAGATAAATCAGATCTCGCACGTTGCAGAGGAATTCGATTGCACGGCCGAAACGCCGGCATCGCTGCGGCGCAAAATCGAAGAACTCCTCTCACCGTCGGTTTACGCCCGGATGCTCTTAACCGGCAGGCCCTCGGCAGAGGTGATCGCCGCATCGGAAACCCTCGGCGACGAACTCGGTGAGGCGTGCGGGCACCTCAGCGTCACCAGCAGATTCAGCAGTGTCGGCGAGGTGCCGGCCGACAATTCATACCTGAAAAGATTTGTCGAAAAGATGAATGCTCGGATCGAAGAAGCGGCCGAAGACGGCAAACCGCTTTTGAGCAAGGCGCTCGAACTTGGCATACGGGCCTTCATGAAAGATGAGTAGGCGATGCGATTCAACTCGGTAAAAATGGTCGGCTTCAAGAAATTCCTCGATGCCACGATCGAGTTTGGGCCGGGGCTGACCATATTCTACGGGCCCAACGAGTCCGGCAAGAGCACCCTGCACCAAGCCGTGATCACCGGTCTTTACGGCCTGAGCCGCAAGGCCGATGCGAATCTGCTGAAAACCAAAGACGACGCTCGCTCGTGGCAGGATCTGCCCGAATGCACCATCGAGGTCGATTACAGCGTCCAAGACGGCCGATACGTGATCCGCCGCGATATCGGCGCGGGCAAAGTGGAGCTGTACGGGGTCGACGAGGGCGGCGACCGGAGCCTCATCAGCGCCAATGCCAAGGAGATCGAGAAGACCATCGCCGAGCAGACCGGCATCGAGGCGCCCTACGTTTTCAACCGCACGATCTCGGTTTGCCAGGCGGATATGGCCGAGGCTTCGGACCTCGATCGGATCGGCAGCAACATCGAGCTGGTCTTTGCCGGCGAGGCTGCGGTCACGGCGGCCGAAGCCGCGGAATTCCTCGACAAGAAAGTGCGCAAGCCACTGCGCAAGGTCAAGAATGAGTCGCCGGGCAGGCTCGACAAGCTCACCGAGCGGTTGGAATCGCTGATCACTGAAATAGAGAAAGCGCGCGCTGAAGATCTCCGCCGCGAGGAATTGGCCGAGCGTATCGATACCCTGCAACACAAGCTGCCGCAGAAACGGTCGCGCTCGGCGGAGTTGGCCGAGTTCCTCGAAAAGAGCGCCGCGAAGAAGCGGGTCGAGGACGACCTGGAGGAGAGCCGGCGGCGGTTCAACAACCTTCAGGAGAGAATCCGCAGCATCGAAGACTGCACCGCGAAGCTTCAGCAGCTTGAGGAGGATATGGAGGACCTCGGCGCGATCACGCTGTTTGACCCCGACCAGCTCGACACGGCGCGCACGGATCTCGAGCGCACGCGCGCCGAGCTCGAGGCTCAGGCCACGGCCTGCGCAGACCGAATCCAGAACATGCAGAAGAAGATGAAAACGGCCGAAGAGCTCTCCGGCGAGATAGCCCTCCTCGAGCAGAAGATAGGCGACTTTGGCAAACTGGCCGGGGAAGCGGACCTCGACGGCCTCGACTCGCGCCGGCGCGACCTGGCCGAAAAGCGCAGAGCCGCGGGCGAGCACGTGGGCGAGCAGAAAGACCGGCTCGAACACATCGAGCACAGTCTGTGGGGCCTCGAGCAATTCGCAAAAAAATACCCCGACCTGGGCGATGCATGGCAACTGCAGATGCAATGGCAGCGCCTGGAGCTGCGAAAAGATGAGCACAGACGCGCCATGGAGCGCACCAAGACCGACCTTGCCGATCACGAAGATCATCGTCCGCTCCGCGCTTTCGGCGGCATCTGGACCGAGCTGCCCCGGCCGCTGGGAATTCTGGCCCTTGCCGTTGTGGCTTTCGTCAGCGGCACTGTCATTGTAAAGATTCCTTTGCTGGGCATTGCCGCCGGGTTTGTAGCCTGGTGGATCATATGGAAGACAAAACGGCGCAGCCGGCGCGAGCAGTGGAAGGCCCATCACAGGCGCCTGCAGGGCGAGGTTTCGCAAGCCGAAGAGCGATGGCGCCAGATAAGCAACGACATCGCAGAATTCACCAGCAAGATCGGCGTCGGCGAGGACGAGATCGGCACGTTCATCGAGGAATACAGATCGAACCAAGACAACCTTAAATCACTCCGGCGCGAGTACGAGCAGTGCGTAAGGGATCGCAACCGCTCGGTCGCCACGCGCGACGAATCGGAAAAGGAATCAAGACGCCTGGCCGAAACCTTCGCCTGCACCAGCCTCCCGGAACTGCGCGACAGGATCACGGAACTGCGCGACCTGCGGGGCGAGGCCGACAAGCTCGGCGAACGGCTTGCAGGCGTGCTGGGGCTCGATAAGGTATCGGACCGCGAGGAAATGCTGCTGTCGGCGCGCGGCACACTGGCCGAGTTCAACGACCAGAAAGGGCGTATCGAGAAGGATCAGATGGACCTGGCCCATCGGGAGACGGAGTTTCTCCAGAGGACCTCGTGCGATGATATTCTTCAGGTGGCGGAACGCACCAAGAGGTTGCGCGCGATACTCGCAGCGAGAGATAAGCTGACCGCAACGATGGAGGCGCACAGCGGGGGCAAAACGCTCGAAGAGCTGCAGAACGAGCAGAACAACCACATGCTCGACGTGAAGGTGGCGGTGGCCAAGCTCGAAGAAGATTTCGCGGGCTTCGACGTAACCGCCGAGCAGTCGGAATTCTGGCGCAAGGAAAAGGAACGCCTGGAGACCGAGATCCCGGACCTCAGCGAGAGCCTGACCGAGGCCCGCACCCAACTGGCTATGCTCGAGGAGCATGCTTCCACCCCGCCCGCCGAGCTTGAGGGCGAGAAGGCATTCGTCGAGTCTGAGATCAAGCGCGGCGACTTCATCGTTATCGCCGGAGACATCGCCATCGATGTGTTGCGTGAGGTTGAGGAAGAGCATCACGATATCTACGTGCCGAAGTTGCAGAGCGAATCGGCCGAGCACTTCGGCCGCCTTACGGGCGGGGCCTACAGGGGTGTTGACCTCGAAGATAAGTGGCCCGCAGGCCTGGCGGCCATAGACGCTTCCGGCAGGAAGATCGACGCCGAAAAACTCAGCCGCGGGACCGTCGATCAGTTGTACTTTTCCCTGAGGCTGGCCCTGGCAAGCGCCCTCAGCGGCAGGACGTCGCTGCCGCTGATCCTCGACGACCCCTTCGTGAATTTCGATTCCGACCGGTTCGAGGAGGCCCTCAAGACCATCGTCAGCCTTGCCCAGGCAGGGCGGCAGGTCGTGTATTTCACGCACAGTTCGGATTTGGCGGCGCGAGAGGGGGATTGGCAGGAGCAGGGGATCAACGTTCACTGCGTCAAACTCGGCGAGTAGCGACGGCCCTCCGAAAATGACCTCCCAGCCAAAAAGCGATGAGGAACTCGCATGCTGGATGGCTCTCCAGTGCGCGGAGGGTGTAGGGGCGGCCACCTTTCAGCGGCTCGTAAAGAAGTTCGGCTCCCCCCGCAACGCTCTCAACAGCGCATCGGCCGACACCCTGCAAGGGATGCCCGGGGCCGACGGCTCGCTGCTCGATTCGATTGTGTTCGCCGCGATCCGGATCGACTACACCCGCAAGCTCCTCGACAAAGTGAGGGAGCAGGGCGTAAGGGTTGTTACGTTTGATGATGCCGATTTCCCCGCGCCTCTCAACCGCCTCAAATGGCCGCCGGGCGTGTTGTATGTGAAAGGCGACTACGACGAGGAGAAGGATCCCCGCAGCGTGGGGATAGTAGGGGCCACGCACCCCGCCGCGCGGGCGTTCAGAACGGCCTACCGCGCAGCCGGGGCACTGGTGAGCCTTGGATACACGATCGTGAGCGGCAATGCCCATGGCGTCGACACCGCCGCGCACCTGGGAGCGCTCGACACCGGCGGGCGAACCATTCTTGTGCTGCCGACGGGCATACTCAATTTCCGCCCGGCCGGCAAGATGTCGCAGGCCAAGCTCGAACGCCAGGCCGTGATAATATCGGAGAGGCCCCCGGAAGCCCCGTGGGAGATGCACGGCGCCATAGCGCGAAACAGAATCACCGCGGCGCTCAGCGGGAAGCTGTTCGTTGCCGAGGCGCTTCCCGGCGGGGGCACGATGAACACGTTTCACGCCGCGAAAAAGATCGGCGTTCCCGTGATGGCTGCCGTGTACGGCTCCAACACGCCCGAGGGGAACCTGATGGCGATCCAGGAAGGCGCGGTGGAAGTGAAATCGGTCGCCGACCTCCTGCAGGTGGTCAGCAGCGCCGAGCAGGCGCCGCCCGGGGCTCAGCGGTCGTTCGAATGGGACTGAGAAGACGTGAATGTCCAACATTGAACATCCAACGTTCAACGTCCAACGTTCAACGAAGAAACGCGCGAATGCGGCCGGATGTGGAATGCCGGGCTTCGAACAAACAGGGAGGTTAAGTGGAAGACGAGAAAGAGGCTTATAGACGCCAGAGCCGCCCCTCCGGGGCTCACAACTTATTATGCGCTTCCTATCCAGGGCTTCCCGGCCGACCTCCGGTCGGGTACGTGTTTAGCGTGTGAAGCCGACGTTGTATGGCCTTCGCAGGAATCCCCAAAGGGGATGAAACATTATTAGCCCAAGGCGTGAGCCTTGGGTACACGGAGTAAGAAAAAAAATGCGCCCTGTAGGGGCGCAACTCAAGAGACATAACCGACGCGAAGCCCTACGGGTTGCGCCCCTACAGGGCGCGCTGCTGTGGCGGACCACGATACCCAAGGCTCACGCCTTGGGCTAACAATGTTACGCCTCTGCGAGGCTAAGCAACCGCACGGCACAACAACCGTTTGGATCGCCTTTGCGAAGGTCGCTAAACACGTACCCGGTCGGCCGCCGCCCTGGGCTAACCATAAGGCGTCCCTGCGGGACTTAAGACGTTGGACGTTGGATGTTGGACGTTCGGTTTTTCTCAGTGTGTTGACCGTCGATGCGCAAGTACTGTAGCCAAAGGAGAAGTTGATGAACGACGAGATGCCGCAAGAGCAAATGAGTCTGCCGGAAGTGCCCAAGAAGAAACGCACACTGAGTTCGATTGTGCTGATAGTTTTCGGCGTTATTCTCGCGACGTCGTGCCTTGTGTGTGGGGTGTTGGGATACCTTGCCGGGCGGCCAGGCAAGCCCATCCCTGCTACTGCTTTCATCGATGAAGAGACGACCGGCATCGTGGTGCTCCGGGCGGACGTCAAGGACCCTGAGCTCAAGAGCCTGATGTCCTTCGCCTCGGCATCGGCGCTCGAGCACAACGTGTTGCCGGAGCACGGGGAGATGCTCGAATTCGCGAAAAAAGACCGTGCCGGCCAGATTCCCTCCGTTACCCTCATCGGTTCGTACAAGGGTGACAAGCCCGAAGATTTGAGCTCTTTCGGTGTCGTCGTGCTGCGGGAGTTGCCCTGGTTTTACCGGTGGATGGCCGACCGCGGATACGATGTTTTCACCCTAGCTCTGCCGGTAGAGACCTTCCAGGGCGCCAAGATTGTGTCCGCCGAGAAGCTGATGGAGAGCGCCCGCAAAGAGGCCGAGGAGAAGGGGAAGTCGGGGCCGTCGCTTCCATCGTTGGGGAAATCACACGTCACGCTTTTCGAGTCGTGCTTGTTCATCGGCAGATCGGTGGAAGACGTGCAAGCCGGGGTGGAGGCCTTGCAGGCGCCCGAGCCTGCGCCTGAGGAGGGGCTGCCGTTTATGGAGCTTTACGAACACGCCGATTCCGGCGCCCTGCTCTTCGGGGTATTGTCTAACCGGAACGAGATATTCCTCGCGGCGCTGTATCCCGACCCCGACGCCAGAGAAGATGCCCGCGAGTGGCTTGAGCCCAAGCTGACGCTCGATCCGAGGCAGATCCGCAGCATTGTCTTCAGCATCGACCTCGTGCCCACGGCAGAGGCCGAGGGTGAGGAAGCCGAGGCCGAGGAGGGTGCCGTGGAAGAACCGGAAGAAGAAACGGCCGACGACGCGGACGACGACGCCGTATGCGATCAGGCCGTGATAAGGTTGTGGGTCGAGGGGGCCAATCCCGACACGGCCCAACAGATAGCCGTTGCCGTGAAAGCCCTCGTCGACTCGAAGCTCAACACTACCGAAGAGATTCCGCTGGAGTTTGTGATCGACGAAGAGCTGACCAGCACCGAGGGCGCCGTTTACGAGGGTGTGATCAGGGTGAGCGGCATCAAGGCATTCATCGAGCAGTACTTCGCCCAACTCGGGGCCGAGAGAGAACAGCTCGAAGAGCCCAACGACGAGCAGAAGGAAGCACAGGAGGCCGAACAGCCCGCCCAAGAGCCTGAAGCGGAAATGGAAGAACAAGTCGTGGAGTGAAGCTCTGTCCCCAGGCTGAGCACAGCTTCGCACGAAAGACGCCACAGGAAGCGACCCCGGGGGAGGTCTTTTCACAAGGGAGCTGACTATGTATCCACAGGAACCCGTGAGAGATTGGCCGGCGGATCAGCAACGACGGCTCGCACTGGAAGCGATCGCTCTGTTCGAGCCCATTCTCGAATCGCTCGGATTCGACAGCGCCGCGGCAAAGGAAAAAACCAAGCCTTACCTGGACAACCTCGACAATCGCCTGCGGGAGATATCCGAATACCCGCTCAGGTTTCCATCGCGCACGGCCTTCATTGCCAAGTATGCTCGGGAGGCACAGCGGTACCTCGACAGCCAGGCGCCGGGAGCGTACTACTGGCAATGGCTTGGCAACATCCTCGACTTTCACTGGAAGAAAGACTACCGCCTCCTCATCGATCCCAAACAGCGGCGCCTTGAGCTCGAAGCAGAGGGGAAGCAGGCCTTTCAGACCACCCTTGATCTGCCGCCTCACGCCCTTCGCGCGATCGTTGATGGATACCGCCCAAACATCCTTCGTGGCCAGTTGGAACGCAAGGAACAAATCTCTGATGCCGACGGATATACCGGGCAGCGATATTTCCGGTCTCTCGGTGATGATGAGTGGTCGGCCGTCGAGCTTTCCTATCGCCTATACGACAAGCCCAAGCCTTTTGATGTAAAGAAGGATGAACGGCGCAAGAGCCGCGACAAGGAGGTCGAGGACGAGCGGCAGAGAATCGAACACCTCGGGGAAAATGCGGGCTGCATTTCGTGGGAGGACGATTGGCAGGCAGCCTTCGCCCGTGCCAGGGCCGAGAACAAAGTCGTCATGGTGGATTTCACCGGTGAGTGGTGTGGCTGGTGCCGGAAGCTCGACGAGATAACCTTCCGCGATCCCACCGTTGCGGGGCTCGCCTCAGAAATCGTGAACGTAAAGGTGGATAACGAGAGAGAGCGTGAACTTCATTCCAGGCATCGCGTCCTTGGCATTCCCGATGTGCGGTTTTACTCGCCCGATGAGGAGCTGCTCGATAGGGTGCCAGGGTTCAAGTTGCCTGAGCCTTTTGCACAGGTCCAACGCCGCGTCCTATCAGGAGGATCGCACTTGTCCGAATGCCGGGATCGCTTCCGCGATGCGCCCGATCCCATGGCCGCCGCCGACCTGCTGGCTTTCTCCAGGCTCATTCCTCCCGAGGAGGACCTTGCAGCGCTCGACATCATCTGCAAAGCGATCCGGAGCGGCGATGAGAATGTGCTCGCCCGATATGAACACGAAACGGATAGGCTGTTCCTTCAGCGGGCCGTCGCGTTTCTCAACGCGCGCGACTGGAGCGGCGCCCTTGCCGCCGCCGACACCGAAGTTATCGAAGAGCCCAGGTCTCGCGCCAACATGGCAGAACTGCGAGCCGGCTGCCTTTACGTGCTCGGCAGACGAGAAGAGGCGGAGGAGTACTCCAAACAGATCGCCAAGGAATATGGTGAGCAATACGGCCCCTTTGGGGGGTGGTTTCTGTTGGAATGCAACATCACGGATTGGCCGTAGTTTTGCTGTCGGACGTCTGGCCGTAATACCTCACCGCAAAGCCGCAGAGACCGCGAAGAATCGGCTTGATACGCGGCGGGCTTGGGGTTACAATGGCGTTGATGATGGGATTGACGGGCGTGGCTGCCTGGGCAGCGTTTGCACCGGACGCTGTATTGGCGCGGCGCTGATGCGCATCATTATATCCAGGAAGGATTAGTGCACATGCCTGAACGAATCAGAGCCAGCAGGGCCGTGATTCGTTTGCGGACCATAATATCTACTCTCATGATAATCATTGGTGCGGCCATGACCATGCTTTCGGGCGGCCAAGCGAAGCTTCAGGCAATGGGCTTGACGCTCCTGCTCGGAGGCATCATCTGCTTGCTGACCAATCTCTACGCGTCGAGGCATCCCAGCGGACCTCTGATGACCGGCTACGAAATCGAGGGGAGCAGGCGTCGCCCTGCGCGAAACTATGCCAAGCAACTCCGCGACCTGAAGCAACTCAAGGACGACGGCATCATATCGGAAGAGGAATTCTCTGCGAAGAAAGCGGAGATACTGGCTAAGAAGTGGTAGTGGCCGTGAGGCTGTTACTGGTAAGCGACGGTCTACGGTCTTAGGATTCCAGCATATGGCGCGTTTCGTATTCTCTGAAATGGATAAGAAGATCGCCTGGTTGCTTCTGAAGCGGTTGGCCGTCCTCTATGTATGTTTCGTTTCGTTGCTTATACTGGCGAAGCACACAATTCCTATCTTCTCTCGTTTTCCCCTGGGTGAAGCGATCTACGGTCCCGCCGTCATGCTGGCGTGTTGCTATGCTCTTGTCCTGTTGGCGATGGTCCTTTCCTCGCTGAGGAAAAGAAAAGATAATGACCCAGAGGGATAACTGTTTTTCTGTGCCTGGCACGGTCAGGGCCTGCAAGTAGCATAATACCGGGCGCTTTGGCGCACCGGCGAACGGCCCCAACACCAACCGAAGACGCATCTACCTCGAGGGACATCCATGACACCCCGTGAACGTGTGCTGCTGGCTATCGACCACAAGAAGACTGACCGGACGCCAGCCGATTACTGCGGCAATCCGGACGTGACGGACCGAGTGACCGAAAGGCTTGGCGTAGCCGACTACGAGGAACTGCTCCAAGCCCTCAACATCGATATGCGCCGCCTTGGCTTTGGCTATGGCCAACCCGATACCGGGCCCGATGCCGACGGCTATATGCGCACGATGTGGGGCGCACGACACCGACCAGAAGATCCCGGAGACGGCCGCCCCAACTGCTTCCCGCCCTTCGATGAGAACTCAACTGTCGACGACGTCCACGCCAACAGATGGCCGGACCCCGACGCACTCGACTACTCCCAGATCCGCAGCCAGTGCGAAGAGCACTACGGAGAGTACGCCGTTTTCGGCGCGCCGTGGAGCCCGTTCTTTCATGAAGTCGGTTGGCTGATCGGACAGGAGACTTTCCTGATCTGGATGACCACGAAGCCGGACGTCCTCAAGGCCATCATCGATCATGTTGTCGATTACGAGGTGGAGGTGACCCGACGCTTTCTGGAAGCAGCAGACGGGATGATCGACATCACTTTTTTCGGTAATGATTTCGGAACGCAGCGGAGTCTGTTCATCTCTCCGCAAATGTGGCACGAGTTCATCCGAGCTCCCTTGAAACGCTATTTCGATGTGTCCCACGACTACGGCTGCAAGGTGATGAAGCATTCGTGCGGGGCCATCCGCGACATTATTCCGTATCTGATCGAAGACGGTGTAGATATTCTCGACCCGGTTCAAGTAGCTGCCTCGGGAATGGAGTTGGCCGGGCTCGTGCACGATTTCGGGGACAGGCTCTCCTTTCACGGGGGCGTCGACACTCAAAGGACCCTCCCCTTCGGCTCCGTGGCGGATGTCCGAGCAGAAGTGAGGTCGTACATCGAGCTTACTCGCGAACGAGGCGGCTACATCCTCTGCGGAAGTCAGGACTTGATCGAAGACATCCCCACAGATAATATCCTTGCGATGTACGACGAGAACACGAGAGACGTCTGACAAGGCGGAGGTGGAACCGTTCTCAACCGATGATGGCGGGAGGGAACCTCTTTGAAAAGAGTTTTCCCCCCACACCCCCCTTCAGAAACTTTTCACAGCCGTCCCGGCGGCCGGGCCGGCTTGCTTTAGCAACCTAAGGGCTACTGAGGGGCGTCTTCCCGTTCCAGAACCTTTCACGCTGTTACACCAGGCCGCGCCGGCCGCCGGCACGGCTGTGAAAAGTCTTTGGAAAGGGGTCTGGGGAAGAACCTTTCTCCAGAAAGGTTTCCCCCAGCGTTTTCTGCTTGACAGCCGATGCGGCGCCTGCTACACTTCTCCCAGCAAACTGGTCGACGAAACAAAAAGGATGCAAAGCATGAGATGGAACACCAAGTCCCTTGATGGGTTATGGCAGGTGCGGCCGGATGACCTCGCGTGTGACGGCGAGGCGGGCCTGCGGAATGTGCGCCGGATGCGGTCGGGCTGGATGAGCGCTCGTGTGCCCGGAGAGATTCACCTCGACCTCATTCGCGCGGGGAAAATGCCCGAGCCCCTCGAAAGCGATAACATCGGTGAGTGCCGCTGGCCCGAAAACAAATCGTGGTGGTATCGAAAGCGATTCCGCGCCCCGGCGCGGTTCCTTGACCACGAACGCCAGGAGATCGTATTCGATGGACTGGACCTTTACGCCCAGGTATTCCTGAACGGCAGGCTGGTCGGCTCCGCCGCCAATGCGTTCGTTTCGGCAACTTTCGACGTGAAGCCTTTTCTGCGAGCCGGCCAAAACGAGCTGGTCGTGCGGATGACGGCCGGATCGGAGCTTGCACGTGCAAAGGAGCCGGGCCGGCCCACCCCAGACGCGGCGGAGGTGGCCATCACCGGCGACTTCCCCCAGCGCAAGTGGCTGCGTAAGCCGCAGTTCGAGTACGGCTGGGACTGGATCAAGCCGCTGCCGAACGTCGGCATCACCGGCCCCGTTAGGCTGGAAGGCCGAAGCCACGTCGCACTTCATGAGCTGCGGCTCGATACGGTCATTCGCGGCAAGAAGGTGTTCGTCGAAGTCGATGCCGTCGTCGAAAATCTGCACCCCTGGAGCGAACGCTCGTGCACCCTCAAGCTGAGCCTGCGGCCCCCGGGCGGGAAGAAGGGGATTTCACGCGCGTACGAGCTGGACTGCCAGGTCGGACGCTCCCCTGTGCGCGACCTCATCGAGGTGCCGGAGCCTCAGCTCTGGTGGCCCAACGGCGAAGGCGGCCAACCGCTCTACCAGGTAGTCGCCCGTGTGCTCGACGGCCGCACCGAATGTGACCGGCGCGAGTTCGCCATCGGCCTGCGGACCGTCGAGATCGACCGGTCGCGCCTGCGTGACGGGTCGCGCTTCTGCATCAAGGTGAACGGCCGCGAGATTTTCTGCAGGGGCGCCAATTGGGGCCCGGCCGATGCGATCCTGCCGCGCGTGAGCAAAGAGAAATACGAACTGCTCGTGGCCGACGCCCACGACGCCCACTTCAACATGTTTCGCGTGAACGGCATCGACACCATCGAGCCGCCGGCTTTCTTCGATGCGTGCGACCGCGCCGGGATCCTCGTCTGGCAAGACTTCAACTTCGCGTGCACTTCCTACCCCGACGATGACCCTGAGTTCCGGGATGCCGTCCGCCTCGAGGCCGAGTCCATCGTCCGCTCGCTCAGGCACCACCCTTCCATTGCCCTGTGGTGCGGCTGCAACGAAAACATCTGGCAATTCCCGGACCGGCGGACCAGCCCATCAGGGCCTTACGATCTGGGCGGCATGATCCTCTACAACCAGGTCTTGCCCGACATCTGCCGTCTGCTCGATCCGCGACGGCCCTACTGGCCGTCCAGTCCACTTGGCGGCGAAGACCCGAACGACGAGTTGGCGGGCAACTGCCATTGGTGGCGGACCGCTTTCATGAGCACGGACATCGCCCGGCGCGTGCGCCACGAAGTATACGACGACTGCCGCGCGCGATTCGTGAGCGAGTTCGGGTGTATCGGCCCGTGCCACCCCGACTCCATTCGCCGGTACCTCGCACCCGAGGAGAGGCAGCCGGACCACCCCACGTGGCAGCTCCACACCAACTCATTCGAAAAGGACACCATGGCGGCGGCCATACGCCTGCACTACGCCGACCCCGAATCGCTGGCGATGCCCGAGTACAGTCTTTACGGGCAGATGTTTCAGGCAACGATCCTGGGCCGCGCCGTCGAGGCGATGCGCTTTCGCAAGAACGACAAACGCTACGAGTGCTGCGGCTCCCTGATCTGGTCGTATTCCGACTGCTGGGGCGAGACGGGCTGGTCGCTGGTCGATTACTACTGTCGGCGCAAGGCCGCCTACTACTGGGTCCGTCGCGCCTGCAAGCCCGTCAAGGTCATTATTCGGCAACGGGGCCGGAAGCTGGTCACCCGAGTGATCAATGATTCGCCCGACCGCATCGCTGCGAAAGTCGAGCTCGGGTGGTACCGGGTCGACGGCGGCGACCGAAAGGTGACGACACGGCGGGTGCGCGTGCCCGCCGGCGGCACGGCAGAAGTCAGAGCCGAACGCATACCGTCCGCCCGCGATCTCGATCCGCGCGCCTGGGTCTATGGGGCTGTGCTTCGAATCGACGGGGGGGCACAGGATCAGTCGGTGTGGCCCCTCCTGCCCCATCGTGAGTTGGCCATCCCGGCACCCGAGATACAGGTCAGTCGCAAAGGCAAGCGTTGGGAGGTGCTGGCCTCCACGTACTGCCACGGCGTGCACTGCAACGATCACGGACGCGCCGTTCTCAGCGACAACTACTTCGACCTGCTCCCCGGCGTGCCGGTGACCGTGAGCCGGGAAGACGACAAGCGCACGCGCCCCGTGCTGCGCGCGCTGCCCCGCGGCGGGACACGAAAAAACGCAGGGGAATAGAGAGCGAGAACCGTGCCTGTCATGAGTGGCGTGAAATTAAAGCGTCCGAGCCGTTGTAGGGGCCGGCTGCCCCGCCGCACTTGCCCGCCGGAGCAGCAGCGAAGGCTGGTGGTGGATAGGCCTCGTCGCTGGGCCGCAGCCCGCCGAGCGTAGTATCTGTTTAGCGTCGTTCGGCCAATCATTCTGAGCTCCCAAGAGTCGGCTGGGGAGACAGTGTCTGCCCTTTGTGACAGCGCCTGCCTGGAGGGCGGGTTGGCGCCTGTGCTTCGGGAAGGGCCAGCGCATCATTGGGTCTTTCCGGCTCCTGGTGTCCCGTAGGGACAACCGAATATAGCCCAGCGATTCATCGCTGGGTACGAGTGCGACACAGCGAATGAGTCCCGTAGGGACGACTGAACACATCCGGGGATTCATCCCCGGTAACGATCAAACGTCATCCCGAGCATGGTTACAATGTTCCCCGGCAATGAATTGCCGGGTTGCGTTCAGCCGTGCCTACGGCACTCGGAATGATTGTTGCGGCCCGGTTCCCAGCGTTGAAACGCTGGGCTATATTCATTCGTCCCCAAGGGACTGAAGAAAAACACGTCCCAGATGCAGCCCGGAGGGCGACAGCTTGTAGCCACGGCCTACAGGCGCATCCTCAATCAGCGTCTGTGGTGCGCACGCTAAACACGTACCGAGCGTAAGCTCGGCGAACCTGTCCGAAGGACAGGTCCCATCTGTCCGCGGGACAGACATTGCTTGCCCTCTGAATGCCTTAACTTCAGGCCATTCGTGCCTGTCGTCAATTCGGCTCTGGTATTTATGGACGGACGTACCGATGTTTGTTTACTCCGACGACTATGATCTCGACTGGCCGCGCCACCTCTTTCCGACGACGAAGTACCGATTGCTTTATGAACGAGTGCTTGCCGAGGAAGTTGCCAGGAAGGAGGAGGTGCTCTCGCCGGTGCCGGCTTCCGATGATGATATGAAGCTCGTCCACGGGCTGCGGTACATGGACACGCTGCGGGCAATGACGGCCGATCCCAACATGGCGATATGGGCCGGTTTCGAAGCTCCGATCACGAGCAAAACACTCCAAGCCCTGTACTCGTGCACGGGCGGAACCATCCTCGCCGCGAAGAAGGCCTTTGCTCAGAAGCAGTTCTGGCTCAACCTCGGTGGCGGGTTCCACCATGCGTTTCCAGATCGAGGCGAAGGATTCTGTTTCATCAATGACGTTGCCGTTGCGGCCCGAGCACTGCAGCGCGACACCCAAGTGGGCCGGATTGTTGTTGTCGACTGCGATCTGCATCAGGGCAACGGTACGGCCAAGATCTTTGAGGATGAGGCCTCTGTTGTCACTTTTTCCATACATCAAGAGAATCTGTACCCGCCCAAAGAGCGCTCCAACATAGATGTAGGTCTGGCCGATGACGTGGGGGATGAAGAGTACCTGGTGAAACTCGAAGACGGGCTCAAACGGGCGTTTGAGGGACAGTCGTTTGACCTGATGTTCTTTCTGGCAGGGGCAGATCCTTATGTGCACGACCAGCTCGGCTCTCTGCAACTGACCAAGGACGGTCTCATGCGGCGGGACGAGGTCGTTCTCGCTACTGCTGCTTCACACAACCTGCCGGTTGCAGTAACGCTTGCGGGCGGTTATGCTCACCGGACACAGGACGTGGTCGATATTCACCTGAATACCGCCCGCCTGGTCGCCACCTACAACAGGCGGGGGGCGATCGGTTCTCCGAGCAGCGAGAGCGGGGACAGGCGCCGTCCTCATGCCTGACATCCCCTGTTCGAATCGGAGGCGTTATTGCATGCCGCCCAAGAATGTTCGCGTCCGGGTAGGGACCAATGGCATTGACTTAAGGCGTCCGCGCCGTTGTAGGGGCCGGCTGAGCGAGTCTTCGAGCTTATTGCCTGCCCTCTGAACGCCTTAAGTTAATGCCATTGGCCCCTGCTGCGCCCATGCGGATTTTCTGGCCTACGCAATGGTTCTCGGGCGTTATGTTCATCTACCGTATTCCGCCTGCCAGGCACCAAATGGCACGGAAGCAGGGCGAGGAGTGAAGAAAGGCAGTGAGAAGATTGATGCTAAGGAATCTTGCTGCCTGGGATTCCCTGCCAGAACGCCCTGTTGCGGTGGATCGCGGCGCCGCGGATATCTGGGAACAGGCTAAGATGGTTAATATTCCAACGGTCGAGGAACCCCAGGCAGTCTTTGCGGGAAGTCTCGGTTATTTCGATGATCAGAAGCACTGGGCCTTGAGGAGTCGGTTCATCCTTCCTGAAATTGGCTCTTATCCAGTGCTCAATCGGTCGCGCGGTGCGAAGCCTCGTGAAGAGCCCGCTTTGGCTGATCAAATGGGGATTATCGTGGACGAGGGGCCGGGGGAATTCAAAGACCTTAACCTGCTTCCACTTGTAGTTTCGCACCGGCATATTGCGTGCTTTCTCTTTGACCCAGGTGCGATTGAGGCCATAGAGATAGCGGTAACGCAACAGAGAGGGCTCATCTTGTGCAGCGCGGTAGTCGCTATCGGACCTCGGCTCTTCGAATGCAAAGTACAGGGCAACGTAGGGCGAGGTTGTCCAATCCAAGAGCGGGGTATGGAGGCCATGCGCTTGGCCGAGGGCCCACACGTCATTCTCGTCGGCGTCGCGCAAGTCAAGGCTGCATCGCCCACGCAACGCGTATTTGAATTCGTCAAAGTGGGCCTTCTCCCTTTCGTGAAGAAAGAGATTCTGAGCGGCGTTTTTATCGCGATAAAGGCCAGGCAGAAGACCGGCGAACTCATCTCGTTGGCCCCTCCAGACATAATCGTCCAGATCAATGTCAGGCCAGCCCTTGCGTTCTTCCGGTGGGAGCTCTGTGAAGATATCGGGCTGCAAAAAGAGGCTAACGCCTTCCCACGAGTACAGGCGCACCTTCGTGATGCCACAGCCAAGATCTTCGACTTCATCCACTGGGTTTATCATAGCGCGGTTACCTCCTTGCAGGATTGCATCATAGAAGGCAATTCTAACATATCGGCGGTGGGAAGGTCAAGAAGAAAGAAACGATCGGAGGCAATTAGGATGGCATGTGTGGCGGAGGATCAGGCTCTTGCCGCGCGGCGGCGCCAGGAGCGCCGTGTGGCGGCGGCGGCCAGTGAGGCGAGATAGCCGATGATGAAGCCTATTGCTCGGTTTGTCCATACGTTGCCACGAATACTGCGAACGTGTTGGGAGAGGATGGCGTCGACGGTTTTGCGGTCGGCCTCGAGGATTGGTCCGAGTTTCTCGTGCTCTTCGTTGAGTTGGCTGAGGGCGGCTTCTTTGTCGAGGATGTGGTCTTTCTGTGCCACGACGAATTCTTTGAGGCCCCCGAGGTCGCCTGCCATATCCTCGAGGTCGTTTGCCAGCTCGTCGAGTTTGCTGATTTGCACTTTGTAGGGTTCATCTTTTGGGGTATCTCGTTTATCGAGAAAGCCACCCACAACAAGGATTATGCCGGCCGTAAGAACGGCAGCTGGAAATTCTATGCGATACCAAAACGAGCGACGCTTGGCGCGCAGATCAGCTATTTCACTTTCGGTCTTCCCATTGACGGTTATCATTTGGGGATCTCCGGGGGGATGGGGTTGCTGCGTGTGTGGGGCACCAAGTTTTAGTGTAGTGATGGGTGGCGGGAATTCAAGGGTAAAGGGGTGAAGGATGAAGAAGACGGAGAATGGGTAGGGGGAGAAGCTGACGACTACTTGGGGGAGGCTTTTATGAGTTGAATGAGGAAATCTGCGAGGCCGAGCCATTTTGCGAGTAACAGCAGAGGGAGGGCCCAGAATGCCAACCCGAGCATGTCTTGGCTCTTTTGGGACAGGCCAGTGAGGTGAAGGAAGGAGCAAGGCGCGCGGATGATGTCCTCGGGTAACGATTTGAGCTCGGCGGTGCGAATAGCGTGGGCGTCTTTGACGATGTAGTCGAGGCGATGGCCGGCGGGTGTGCGGGAGGCGGGCGAACAGTGGCGCGCGCTGAAGAAGACGCTCATCTCCGGGTTGCCCTCGCGGTCCTGGAAGAGCTGGTTGATGTGGAGGTCGCCGGCGAGTTGAGCACATTGTGGTTCGAGTGTTTCGATTTCTTTGTCCAGTTCTTTGTGTCGCTTTTTTGTGGCGGCTCGAGGGCGTTTTTGTGTGTCTAGGCTGGGGTGCTGGATGAGGTCGGCGAGTTTCCAGTATTCGAGGACGAGGGTTCTGAAGTTGCGGAACTTCCTGGGTGCGCAGAGTGCTTTCCATAGCTTCATAGTATCAAGTGTAGTGGTTCTGTGTGTAAATTTCAAGCGGGAATTTGGGGTGGGATGATGGGTGGAGTTTTGAAGGCGCCGTTTCCTTGGTTTGCATGGCGGCGATTCACGATGCTTGCACGTTACCGACGATCACCAGCCGACACCTGCCCCCTGCACCAAGAAAACTGCCCTCGGCAGGCCCCTAAGACACAGAGGGCAGGCAATGCCTGTCCTTCGGACAGGTTCGCCGAGCTTACGCTCGGCGGGCCGCAGCCCCGCGACGGAGCCTATCCGCCATTCGGAGGGCAGCCGGCCCCTACGAGGACGCGGACGCCTTAATCTCACGCCACTGCGGGTTAGGCTCTTTCACGCCAAACACGTACCGGTTCGCGAGCCGCCCGCTCACCCAGGCCCTGGGGCAAACGCATTAACTCTATGCGCAATATGTCTTTTTTTCTTGCATCTGTTTGTATTAGTGTCTATAATAGCTGGTAGATGAAGCGAGATGCGTCTGACGAACCGCAGAATTGAGTGTCGTTCAAACTTGCCTGTAGATTCCCAGTGCACCACCTTCACAAATGAGTCAGGTCTTGTCGACGGCATAGGCCGGGCGTAGTGCCACGGCCCATCGGCAAGCCGTTGACCGAACCTCTCGAAAAGACGTGCGCGGGTCTGAGAGGCCAAGCCAACAAATTATCGATTGTGTTCGCGCGGAGTGTATGTGGTATGAATATCTATGTGGGCAATCTTCCGTTTAGCGTGGGTGATCCCGAGTTGGAGGCATTATTTGCCGAGTTCGGGCAGGTCGAATCGGCGCAGGTGATCACTGACAGAGACACCGGCCGGCCAAGAGGCTTCGCTTTCGTCGAGATGCCGGACCAGCAGGAGGCGGAAAAGGCAATCGAAGAGCTCAATGGCAAGGAAGTTGATGGGCGCGCCCTCAATGTCAATCCCGCGCGTCCGAAAGCCGACCGCGGAGCACGCGGCGGCGGCGGGGGCGGCGGCGGCGGCAATCGTAGTGAACGGCGCTGGTAAGCTTCCCTTCACACCATTAGTCATCAGGGCCATGCACTAGCATGGCCCTGACTCTTTTAGGCCTCATTACCTTTCCTGCAAAACGCGGATGGGGACCCCGCCCCTATTGTCCGGGATGTAGGATTTCACCACAAAGACACAGAGGGCACAGAGGGTCGCGGGGGTCTCAGGAATCCTTGCGGCCATTTCTTGCAGGGGCGGGCGCCGTTGCCCGTCTTCTTCATGTAGGGGCGGTTCGTGAACCGCCCGCTCATGCCAAAGGTGTGGTGGGCGAGGGCGGCTCGCGAGCCGCCCCTACACGAACGACCCGCGTTCGCAGCTTTTCTCACGCCGGCGTACAATACGCGTTTTCCGGCGCCCGCTTTTCAGTGCTTGGCAGACAAGGAGCTGAACACCCGAAAGACGGCAAAAGTGCCCGCCACCGAATAGCACACAATCCCAATCTCGCCGCACTAGAGTGCCTTCTCAATTTCTTCCCTGAGAGCGCGGGCGTCTTTTCGGGCGTCGTCGGGCTCGCGACTGTGGTGTGTACCGATGCCCCGCATTTGCTTGGCTCCGGCTTCCGCGTTGGGGCAAGTGCCGGGCTCGTAGCTCACGTAGTCGGGCAGGGGGATCCCCATCGAGGTGCGGCGCTCACGCTGCATCTTCTGGAACTCCACTTCCAGGTAGTTGATCTCGCCGTAATGCCCCAGCGGAGCGGGAACTCTGACCGGATACACCCAGTAGTTGGGCTCGGTGTGAGGGTATGCGAGCTTGATCTCGATGCCGGGCGCACCTTCCAACTCCTCCTCGATCGCCTCTGCGATCGCTTCGCGCCTCTTGTTGAACTCCGGCAGCTTGGCGAGTTGGGCAAGGCACACGGCCCCCTGCAGCTCACTCATGCGGTAGTTGTGACCGAACGAAAAATGGCCGCGCGTGTTGACACCCCCAAGCGGTTCGGGTTTGGGAGCTTCCAGACCGTATCCGTACCAGGGCATTCCGCCGTTGGCGAAGAGCAGGGCGCGTTTGTACATCTCCGGATCGTCGGTCGCGAAGATCCCCCCTTCGCCCGAGCTCATGTGTTTGCTCTGCTGGAGGCTGTAGCAGACTACGTCGCCGATGGTGCCGACCTTCTTCCCGCGATAGGTTGGACCGAAGGCCTGTGCGCAGTCTTCGAGCACCTTCAGGTTGTGCTTCTTCGCGACGGCCATTATCTCGTCCATCGGCGCCGGCATGCCCCATAGGTGCACCACCATGACGGCGCGGGTGCGTTCGCTGATCCTCGCTTCGATCCCCTCGGGCGAGATGATCAGCGTCCGCGGGTCGACGTCGGCAAATACGGGGATGCATCCGATCGACACGACCGGGAAAGAAACGAAGATCGGCGCACTGGCCGGGCAGATCACCTCGTCGCCCGGTTCGAGCCCGAGCGCCGCAACCGCCGTTTCCTCGGCGCAGGATCCCGAGCATACGCCGAGCACGTATTTGCGTCCGAGCCACTTGCCGAAGCCTTGTTCGAACTGGCCCGTGAAATTGTCGTGGCCGAAGCCCCGCCACAGCTCGCCGCTTTCGATCACCTGCCGCAGGTTGGCTGCTTCCTCTTCACCGTAACATCGATAAGCCATTTCCTTGTCTCCCGTTTGTTGCAGCAGAGCCCAACTGAATTCAACTTGCTCATCCAAAGCTCCCCGGGCTTGGGGGTATCCACATTATACGTGTTCCCCCCGATTGTCCAAGAAGATTCGGCACGCATGCAGGTATTGGGTGCGATTAAACATTTGGGAGGGAAACTCTTTGAAAAGAGTTTCCCCCCACACCCCTTTTCAGAAACTTCTCACGGCCGGGCCGGCAGCCGGCTCGGCCTTGTGTAAGAGTCCAAGAGTTGAGGGGGGGCGAGGACCTTCAGAAGCCCTTAGGCTGTTAAAGCAAGCCGGCCCGGCCGCCGGGACGGCTGTGAAAAGTCTTTGGAAAGGGGTCTGG
>Ga0114922_10000531_pt1 | contig 36532 bp, 34 predicted proteins | sample AartaG_FD_100975 | JGI IMG/M metagenome (GOLD analysis project Ga0114922, IMG submission 100975) | Deep subsurface microbial communities from Aarhus Bay to uncover new lineages of life (NeLLi) - Aarhus_00045 metaG | ecosystem: Environmental > Aquatic > Marine > Oceanic > Sediment | place... | reverse complement strand
TATCTCTTTTTCAAGGGGAATAAACTCTTCCCTGGAATTCTCAAGAATATTACGCATCAGGCTGGCGATCTTAACCAGGAAGGTATTTGCCTTTTCCGGCTGACCTGCAAGAATAAGGTCCTGCACGGCACAGAGGGAGTTGAAAATAAAATGCGGGTTCATCTGTGCCCTGAGCAGTCTCTGCTCCAGGTCTATCCTGGCATAACGTGCCCTCAGGCGTGCATTATGAATGTAGAATAATGAAATAACAACAAGGAGTACAAGCAATATAATCAGGCCCTTAACATAAAGGTTTTGCTGTTTGATCCTGTTTTCACGTATCAATAGCTCCTGCCGGTGCTCAAATTCCGCCGCCTCCTGTTTCCTGTCATATTCATTCTGTATTTCCAGTCGTGTCACCTTTTTCAGGAATTCATTATTGCTTATACTGTCATTTATTGCCTGGTACTTTCTAAAGTAGTCATAAGCAAGGTCTTTCCTCCCTGTCTCACTGTATATTGTACTCAGCAGCCCTGCAGCGGAAGCTACTGTTATTGGTTCATTCTGTTGAAATGCCATATCATATGCCTTAAGGGCATTATCAAGGGCTTCGTCATAATTCCTCCTTCTTCTCTGAATGCGGGCCAGGGTGGTAAGGTAAGTTGGCAGTTCAGGGTCATTTAACTTTTCTGCAAGGGTTATTGCCCGTGAAATATAATAGTATGCTGAATCCTGTTCTCCCTTCATTAAAAATGCTGAAGATATATTATGGCATGCTCCTGCAACACCTGCAGGGTAATTCATGTGTTCGTTCAGTTGCAGTCCTTTCCTGAGATAAAAAAGTGCACTGTCATGTTTATTCTCCGCGGTATATATCTGTGATATATTGTTAAATGTTTTGCTAAGTTCCCACTTGTCACCCATACGTTCAGATATTGGCACCTTTCTGAAATTGAATTCAAGGGCTTTCTCATATTCATTCTGGTAAAAGTACATCAGGGCTATTGAACCATAAGCAATGGCCAGGCCGTTGGTATCTTTCTTTAATTCCCACAGTTCAAGTGCATCAAAATATGAATCTATTGCTTCATTGAACAGCAACATGTCCTTATATATGTTACCAAGTGTATTAAGTGCATCGGCAAGTGGCACTGTATCATTTATTGACCTGGCTGTTTCAATTGCCCTGTTTGTCATTTCAAGCGCCCCTTCAAAATCACTCCTCTGCCTTGCCAGGTAGGTAAGGGTACTCAGTGAATTTACCATGCCCCTTTTATCAGCGGCTTTTTCAAAATTTTCAAGGCTCAGCCTGCTGTACCTTTCAGACTCGTCAAGCATGCCTTTAAAGCTATATACGTAAGCAAGGCCGTAACAGGCTCGTGCCTCACCGGTGATATCTTCAATTTCCCTGTAGAGGCTGAGAGCCTGGTTATTATAATAAGCAGCGCTATCACCGGGGTTATATTTGGCAAGGTATGCCATACCCAGGGCCAGGCTGGCATCTGCAATCCCTTTCTTGTACTCAATCTCACGTGAGGCAGATAGTGCCATGTGAGCATCCCTGATGGCAAGATCAGGGTTCCTCCTGGCAATAATATATGCCTGCCGAGTCTGACTGTTTAATGCAGTATCAACTTCCTGATCCTGAACCACAGGAATGGCTGTTAACTGGCACGACAGCGAAATAACTAATGTTGCTAAAACAGTAAGATAGCCCATTTATTATCTTCTTGAAGAGATAAATTGACTGTTAAAAATAGCAAATTTCAACGGAAAGTCAGCGATATTGCCAGGATAAATAATTGAGCTAAATCCTGATCTTTTTTATCCCTGAATGAAAATATTAATGTATATACTTTTTAAGTATTTACCTGTAGTGGCTACTCGTTAGAGTCAACTGTTATTTAAATAACAATTCCTTTGGTTATTTAAATAACTCCATTAAATTTGTATAATATATAGTAAGGGCCAATGAAAGAGGTTGTAATTATTAGTAAATCAACCATTTATGAAAAAAAGGCCAGAGTGTTCGGAATGTAAGGTTTTTGAAAGGTCATACTTTTCAAAGCTTGAAAACGGTGATCTTGAAAATCTTAATTATGAGAAGTCTGCGTCTTTGTACAAATCGGGTCAGATCGTTTTCCAGCAAGATAGCAGGGCTCTGGGTGTTTATTGCCTCCATTCGGGCAAAGTCAAACTATACAAGGTAGATGATGAGGGCAGAGAACAGATTATCAGGTTTGCAACTCCAGGAGAACTGTTTGGCCATGGCTCCATAACAGGCTTGCACTTTTACCTGATAACGGCTGAAGCCATTGAAGATTCAGTTATATGTTTTATAAATATAAATTTCTTTTCAGAGCTCACGAATAAATACCCTGAGATTACCAAAACACTCATCGAAGAACTTGGTTTCTTACTCAACTATGCCGAAGACAGGATGATATCACTTGCCCGTAAACAGGTGAGGGAGAGACTGGCTGAAGCCCTGCTGACCATCTGTCGTAAATTTCACACGGAGGGCTGCATAGATAATAATGTTCTTAAGCTGCCACGCGAAGACCTGGCAAATATTGTTGGTTCAGCTACAGAAACAATTATTCGTCTTCTAGCTGAATTTCGTGAGGAAAAACTGATCTCAATTGAGGGGCGAAAAATAATACTGATAGACATAAAAAAACTGAAAAAAATCGCACGATTCGAGTGAATATAAAACACATTTGAATTTCTTGGAGTAGGTCTCGTCATCTATAATAAAAATTTATACAACTAGCTGGCATATAATATATGACGATTGTCATATTTAGATCTGACAATTGACATTCTGGCATGTGACATCCATTGCCATTGCGCCTGATAAAAATCTTTTTCTCCCAAAACCATTGTCATACATTTTTTTGCAGCTAAAGTTGAACTTAGTATTTCGTGATCCATGCCTTCCTGGCAGTGCTATTAATGTTTTAACACATGGATAATCCAATAGGTTCCTTCAAAAATGCAAAAAGCTATAAAAATCAACAGAGAGGAATGGAACAGGTTGCTCATCAAACTTTCTGATGCCGGGGAACATTTGTATGCCCCGGTAAGGCACAACGGAGTTTTTGATTATGAACTCATAGATAAAGAAAGCATAGGGGAGATCATTTATAATGAAGCAAAACCTGCGTCACCTCTTAAAATTTTCTTTCTTCCTGTCAGGTTGAATGTTACCATGGGAGGAAAGGCACCTGGTCGAATCGTAATAATTGGCGCACCTGCCTGCGATATTGAAGGTTTGAAGCTGCTCGATGCCATATATATTGACGAGAAGTACACTGACGAAACTTATCTTTCGCGAAGACAGAACTCAATAATTATTGGTGCCCCATGCCATAAAACCGCTGAGAATTGTCATTGTACCATTTATGGTGTGAATCCATGGCCCGGAGATGGCTGTGATATCTCAATGAGTTCCTCAGGTGAAGATATTATACTTACCACAATGTCGGAAAAGGGAACCGGTTTCGTGAATGAGATTAAGAGTCTTGTTGATGCTCAGGATCCGGGGGCCGGTGACATGGATAGAATAACCAGGCTGCAGGAAGCATCAGCTGCCGAGGTAACTGATAAGAATGATGGTCTTCCCGGAAGGGAAGAAACAGGGAAACTTATAGAGGCCGCTGAAAGAAGTTTCTGGAAAGAACATTCCTCAAAATGTGTCTCCTGCGGGGCCTGTGCAGCAATATGTCCTACCTGCACATGCTTCCTGCTTATTGACAGACCCGGGTTTGAAAAGATTAAGCAGCAGGATACCTGCCAGTATCCTGCATTTGAAAGGGTTGCAGGAGGTGAGGATCCGCTGAAGGAGCTGAGTGTAAGGTTCCATAACAGGTATATGTGCAAATTTGTATGGAAGCCTGAAAGATTTGGAGTACTGGCGTGCACAGGTTGTGGCAGGTGCATTGATGCCTGTATTGCCGGCATCAGCAAGAATGAAGTAATAAGGGAAATGACATGAAAAAGAAAACAAAGGAGGACAAAGGGAAAGGCCTTTATAAAGTATTAAAGGCTAAAGTCGATGAAATAATCGATGAGTCACCCCTTATAAAAACATTCGTTATGACCCCTGAAGAACCATTCAAATTTAATACGGGGGAATTTATTGAACTGACCCTGGATGGGCTGGGGGAAGCTCCTTTCACTCCATCCTCATCGCCTTTTATCACCGAGAAGCTTGAGGTGACAATAATGAAAACCGGATATATTACTAACAAATTTCATGATTTGAAACCCGGAACGGTGATGGGTATTCGGGGTCCGTTTGGCAGAGGTTATCCCGTTGACAGATTCATTGGTAAAGAGATACTGATTGTGGGTGGCGGCTGCGGACTGGCCCCGATCCGGTCCCTTCTTTTTACACTCATTGAAATGAAAGACCAGATAGAGAAGGTTGTCCTTCTTTATGGTTCAAAGACGCCCACCGACTGCATATACAAACCAATGTTCGCAAAGCTGAACAGCATTGATAAGTTTGAGATATATCGTTCAGCTGATAAGCCTGATGGAACTGAATGGGATGAATCGATAGGACTGGTGACCATACTGCTCGACCAACCGAGAGTAAACATGGAGAATTCAATAGCTGTGGTATGTGGCCCTCCAATAATGATGAAATTCGCCACGCTGAGACTGTTGGAACTCGGGTTCAGCGACAATGACATATTCCTTTCTATGGAGAAAAATATGTCATGCGGACTGGGGAAGTGTGGTCATTGCATGATGGGTGAATTCTTTGTCTGCAAGGATGGTCCTGTATTTACCTATGCTGAGATAAAACATAGTCCGGAGATATGGAAATAGATTAACAACCCGTAACAGGATATGAGTAAGAAGATAGTCATAGATATAATGAAATGTCGCACATGCAGTAGTTGCGTGGTGCAGTGCTCGTACCAGCACCATCCCGGCAATAACGGCATGATGCCACTGCTCGAAAAGGCGGTATTCAGCTTTACATGCCGAAGGTGCGAGGATGCCCCGTGCATTGAAGTGTGCCCGGTTGATGCACTGGAAAAAGATAAGAACGGAGTAATCACAAGAGCTACCAACCTGTGTGTGGCATGTAAATCCTGTGTAATGGCCTGTCCGTTCGGTACAATGATGAACAATTTCTTCGAGGTCCGCAAGTCGGTATGTGACTATTGCGGTTTGGATGGGCACAACGTGAAGCTCCTCTGCATAGAAACCTGTCCGGAAAAAGCTTTAACCCTTGAGGAGATTGATGAAGACCCTGAACAGAATCTTCACAAAATGAATGATAAGGTTCTTGTAAGGGAAATAATCTGGGAAAAGTTAAAACATGAATAATGTAAAGAGATGATAAAAGACCTGTTTTATTTTCTAATATTCCCGGGCATGATCTTCTCGGTGGTGATGGGGGGAATTCTCTCCTGGTCAGACCGTAAGATCACGGCAAGGGTTCAGTTCAGGAAAGGACCCCCATTCCTTCAGCCATTCTACGATATTGGAAAGCTGTTCTACAAGGAGACAATATTGCCGGCAAATGGTGCCCGGTTGACCTTCCTGGCCGCTCCGGTTTTTGCCCTCTTCAGCGCCACTCTCGCAAATGTGTTTATACTGCTTCCCTCAATATTCCCGGGCAGCGGGTTCAAAGGCGACCTGATTGTAGTATTTTATCTGCTTACAATACCATCCCTGAGCTATATAATAGGTTCCCTTGCTTCAGGCAATCCGCTTGCGGCTCTTGGTGCATCAAGGGAGATAAAGCTTATAATGAGCTATGAACTGACTTTTATCCTGGCTCTTGCCTGTATAGTTATCAAGAGTGGGATGAGTTTATCTATCTCCGATATAATTACAGCACAACAGGAAGGGGGAGCATTCATAGGGTCAATATCAGGTGTTTTATTGTTTATCGTGATACTGTTTGTCATTCAGGCAAAGCTGGCCCTGGTTCCCTTCGATATGTCGGAAGCTGAAACTGAAATAGCCCACGGGGTGTTTATTGAATATTCCGGCAGTGCCTATGCCATAATAAAAATGGCAAGATACATAATGCTTTTTACCCTGCCGTCATTGATGGTGACACTTCTGATGGGCGGGTTCAGGCTTAGTGGCTTTGGTATACTGTGGTCGGTACTGAAACTGGTGCTCATACTGCTTCTTATTACCCTTATACGGAACACGAATCCGAGACTGAGGTTAGACCAGGCTATGAGGTTCTTCTTTATATGGATGAACCTGGTAGCTGTGATTGCGATAGGACTTTCAATTATTAAACTGTAAAAAGATAAAAAGTTGAGTTTAGGAAGTTATTGTTTCAGGAAATCGTTGTGGGTATTCCATTTTGGTGGAGCCTCATGCAATAACTGCGATATTGAAATTCTTGACTGTCTTACTTCACGGTACGACATCGAGAGATTCGGAATGCAGCTTGTTGGGACTATACGGCATGCGGATGTATTGCTTGTTTCAGGCTCAATAAACAGGAAATGCCGCGATAGGCTTCTGAAGGTTTATGACCAGGCTCCCAAACCGATTCTGGTGGTTGCATTTGGAGCCTGCGGTTGTACAGGAGGTATTTTTGCCGAAGGAAACGTATTTGCGGGACCGGTAGACACAATAATCCCGGTCGATGCATATATTCCGGGATGCCCGCCAAAACCAGAGGCAATACTGGCCGGAATAGTAAAACTGTTAAATAAATAAAGAGCTATGGCAGCTGTTAATTATGAGATATTTCCCGACATCCTCAAGCTGAACTTCAACAGCGACATATTGGGGTTGATGGTCCTGCAGAGGAAGAGGCTGGTGGTGCAAATACGAAAGGAAGCACTTCTGGAGATTGCGAATTATTTTCTTGATGAGCTTAAATACAGGTTCATTATAGCTTCAGGAATGAATGCTGATCATGGTTACGACATTATCTACCATTTCAGTGATGACAGTACAGGTTATATGGTAAACCTGATGGTGAACATTGACGAAAAGCAACCCGAAGTGGAGTCTATGGCAAATATGATTAGTGCCGCTAACTGGATCGAAAGAGAAATGCACGAACTCTTAGGTATAAAGTTTATTAACCATCCTAACCTGACTAGTTTGATTTCGGATGGCAACTGGGAGGAGACAGAGCATCCCTATGCCCGCCCGTCACGCGATAACAAAAAATCCTCAAGGACATGAGTATAAAAACCGTCATACCAATAGGTCCATATCACCCTCTACAGGAGGAACCTGAACTTTTCAAGCTATACTGCGAAGGTGAGATCGTCAGGGATATTGAGTGGGAAACCGGCTACAATCACCGGGGAATTGAAAAAATAAATGAATCAAAAACTTTTGACCAGGTTTTCTTCGTGGTTGAAAGGATATGTGGTATATGCTCCACTTCGCATCCGTTTGCCTATGCCAACGCTATGGAGGAGGTTGCCAGGGTCGAAGTTCCGGACAGGGCCAAGTTTATAAGAACAATAATAGGGGAACTTGAACGCATCCACAGTCACCTTTTATGGCTTGGACTGGCCGGCCATTTCCTTGGATATAATACCGTATTCATGTGGGCATGGAAGTACCGCGAAATGGTCCTGGATATTTTTGAGAAGACAACAGGTAACCGTAATAATTATGCGATGTTCAGAATTGGAGGAGTCAGAAGGGATATTCCGAACATACATATAAATGATATAAAGAAGATGCTTGATGCAATCAAGCCCAAGCTTAATCTTCTGCTCGGGGCTATAATGGATGACCCTGTTATTCACCTACGTACAAAAAAAGTTGGGATACTTACAAAAGAGGATATAATTGATTATGGAGCAGTTGGTCCGACAGCCAGGGCTTCCGGGATTGCAATTGATGTGAGGCATGATGATCCATACGCAGCATATCCACTGGTTAACTGGAAGGTAATTACTTCCGATGGCTGTGATGTTTTCGCAAAGACGGAGGTTAGAATACTGGAAATGTTGGAATCGGTATCAATTATAGACCAGTGCCTTGACAAGATGAGTCATACCAGGGAGGGTTCTATATATAATCCCGTAAAAGAAATTCCCGCAGGATTTGGTTTCGGTCGTGCAGAGGCACCCCGTGGTGAGGTATTCCACTTTGTGAAGACAGATGGTTCAAACTCACCTGCAAGACATAAGGTACGTGCACCCAGCTATGTAAATATCGCAACCTTCAAGAAATCGTGCATAGGACAGACAATATCCGATGCTACGATCATACTTGCTGCAGTAGACCCATGTTATTGCTGCACGGAAAGAATGGCATTTGCTTACGACTATTATAGCGGTAAGCAGATAATGAATGGGCTTGATCTGATAAGGATCTCGCAACAGAAGACCAATGACCTGAAAATGAAGATGTAAATTATAGGCTATGGACGAATTGTTATATATAATATGGATACCGCTTGCAGCAGGGTTGTTGCTGATGGCCGTCCCCGAGTCTCTTAGAAAACTTACCGGGGTCCTCGCTTCACTGGTCAGTGCCCTGGCATTTGCCTTTTCCATAGTGCTTTATACAGGTAAGGGCCTGACCGGGCACCTTACAATGGCACTTATTCCCGGCCTGGCCACACCCTTCCCGGCTTTGGACCAGGTTATACGTCATTTAGGTACTTTGAACATCGATGAGATATCCAGGCTGCTGATAATGCTGATTACCTTTTTCAGCTTAATGATTACTGTATATTCGTTGAGATATACAAGTCCCAATCATAAAATTAAAAGGTACTATTCATATATACTTCTTACCATGGCTTTCTCGGCCCTGGCTGTTATTTCTAATCACCTGCTCTTCTTCATATTCTGCTGGGGAATACTTTGTATAACCCTTTACAGGATTATTAAGGGATCAGATGAAGAAGGAGCTGCGGCAGCCAAGAAAACAATGATAATTGTGGGGTCTTCAGATACAATAATGCTGCTGGGTATAGCCATCGTTTATAAGATGAGTGGCTCCTTTGCAATAAGCGGTGCAGGAATTGATACCACCCCGGCACTTGGAGCCGTGGCTTTCTTCTGCCTGCTCATCGGCACCTTCACCAAGGCGGGGGCGGTACCTTTCCATACCTGGGTGCCCGATTTTGCAAAGAAAGCGCCGGCATCATCGACAGCACTTATGCCAGCCTCCATTGATAAGCTGCTGGGGATATATTTCATGTTCAGGATCTGTACTGAGCTTTTTACCCTGGCTGAATGGATCACCCTTCTGCTTGTGATAATGGGAGTGCTCACAATTATAATCGGCGTAATGATGGCCCTGGCACAGCATAATATAAAACAATTGCTAGGCTATCATGCAGTGTCTCAGGTTGGATACATGGTACTGGGACTGGCGCTCGGAACACCCCTTGGGATAGCGGGAGGGTTGTTTCACATGGTGAATAATGCATTGTACAAATCCGGGCTTTTCCTCGTAGCCGGTAATGTTGAGCACAGGTTCGGAACTGATAAAATAGAAAACCTTGGTGTTTCGCCCCGGTATATGCCAGTTACTTTCCTTGCCGCACTGGTCTTTGCCCTATCAATCTCGGGGGTGCCGCCCCTGAACGGGTTCGCATCCAAGTGGGTCATTTACCAGGGGATTATTGATTTCGGTGCAGGAACCGGGATCGCCAATAAGCTCTGGGTAATATGGCTTGGTCTCGCTGTACTTGGTTCCGCGCTTACACTGGCCAGTTTCATAAAACTGCTGGCGGGTGTATTCTTTGGAAGGGGAAGAGAGCCGTTAAAGGGCAACTATGAAGCAAAAGCAACCATGACAGTACCCGTTTCAATCCTTGCAGTGATTTGTATCCTGACAGGTATTCTGGCTACTTCTTTTGTTATACCAAAGATTATAGCACCCCTCACCGGGGGCTTTGAGTACAACGGGCAATGGCAATCGGGATTGGTCGCCATAATGGTACTGATTTCAATGGTTGTGGGTGTGCTGGTTTACCTCGCAGGGGATATTAGGAAATTCCGTACAAGTGACAGTTTCATAGGCGGCGAGCCTGAACCTGAAGAGACTGGTATCAGTGTACTCGATTTCTATAAAACCGTAACCCAGGCTTCCTTCTTTGCACCTCTTTACCGTGCGGCTGCTAAGAAATGGTTTGATGTATATGATGTGGGTAAAAGTATCGTGCTGTATTTCAATAAGATGTTCAGCACAGCCCATACGGGGATTCTGCCCTTCTACATCTCATGGCTGATTTCGGGTCTTGTTCTGCTACTTATAATAATGCTCATTTAAGTATGTAATAATATGGAGACAACACTTATAGTAATACTGATACTGATGATTGCCGGTGCAATCCATGCGCTTCATGCTAGGGATTTGCTTTCGGCCATTGTATCGTATGCCGTTGTGGGTTACAGCCTTGTCATTGGATTCCTGGTCCTGAAGGCGCCTGACCTTGCTATTGTGCAAATAGTGGTGGAGACAATAGCCCTCATCATCATGGTTTCGGTTCTGATAATAAGCACCAGGGAGGATCTTGCCAAACGCGACACGATAGTTATCAAGGGGCAGTCATATATAAATGTCAGAAACCTTGCATACATATTCTTTGCCGTGGTTGCCGGCTTCTTCCTGGCATATTTCTTTAACATGGTAAGCTCCGGGCTTGAACCGCTGGGTGTACACGAAACACGTATGGCAACAGAATACATTAAACACGGTGTTGAAGGAACGGGAAGCGTTAACCTTGTAACCGCGGTTCTGTTAGATTACAGGGGATTTGATACTCTTGGTGAGGCTACCATTCTATTTACAGCCGTGATGGGCATTCTTGCGATACTTAGATTAAAAACACACAAAATGTAATGGCTATGAAAGGCATGACAATAATAGTGAAGAATGTTACGGCACTGCTGTCAGGGCTGGTTTTCCTCTATGGATGCTATATAGTGCTGCATGGTCACCTGACCCCGGGAGGGGGCTTTGCCGGTGGCATAATAATAGCCGGTTCATTTATACTCCTGGTGATTGCAAACGGCATCCAGTACTTCAGGCTGAACAAGGAAAAGGAGGAGTCGTCACTCTTCGAAGGTGCCGGTATTTTCTGCTTCCTGGTACTGGCTACCGGCGGACTGCTGCTGGCAGTTCCGGTATTCTTTAAAAACCTGTTACCGGGAGGCACACCGGGAGAGCTTTTCAGTGCGGGCATTATACCGATTTACAATATCTTCATAGGCATTGAAGTGGCTGCAGCATTGCTGTCGATATTTCTTGCATTTGTAATATTTAAAACGGAGGATTGAGATGATTACTTACCTGCTATGTTTCATACTCTTCCTCGTGGGCCTCTACGGAGTGCTGACACGGAAGAATCTGATAAAGATAATTATTGGGCTGTCTATAATGGAGTACAGCCTGTACCTCTTCCTGGCATTGATCGGATATATCGAAGGGGGAGAAGCACCGATAATCGATCCTTCAAAACCCGCAGGTTTAGTCGTTGATCCCCTGCCTCAGGCTTTCGTCCTTACGGCAATAGTCATTGGACTGGCAACAACAGCACTGTTGCTGGCAATAGCCATCAGGCTCTACAAGAAGTATAAAACATTCGATATTGATAAGATAAACACCTTAAAGGGTTAAGCGATGGATTCACTGATACCTCTCTTTATAATCATACCACTGGGAATTGCTTTCCTGATTCCCCTGACCTGGCGGCTTATACCAGGTATTTGCCGGTTCCTGCCTTCCACCGGGATGCTGGCTATGGTGGTTATAGCCTTCTTCCTTTTGTTTTCTGTCGGTGAGGGAGTAGTAACCTATAAGGTAGGAGGTTGGGAGCCTGTAGATAACATACCCATCGGTATCCATCTGGTGGCTGACGGGCTGAGCCTGATGATGCTTATAATTGTCAACATTATAGGAATGATGGCAGGACTATTTTCAATACCCTACATCAATAGATATACCGGCGAAAATTATTATTACTCATTATTCTCATTAATGGTAGCTGGAATGAACGGGGTAGTTATGACAGGAGACCTGTTCAACCTGTTTGTTTTCCTCGAGGTGTCAGTAATAGCTTCATATGCCCTCGTTGCTTTTGGCAGCTCAAAGGATGAGCTCGAAGCCTCATTCAAATATCAGGTTCTCGGTGGCATAGCCTCCCTTCTTATACTGTTTTCACTGGCAATGACCTACTGGTACACAGGAACACTTAACATTGCTGATGTGGCAAAAATGATCAGGTCTGGTTCAGAAGGATCGACAGTTCTGTTCATTCAATTATTTATGGTGGCAGGTTTCGGGCTGAAGGCTGCCATGATACCTTTCCATGCCTGGTTACCCGATGCACACTCATCAGCACCCTCACCCATCTCGGCCATGCTGTCAGGTGTGCTGATAAAAGCAATTGGCGTATATGCCATACTCCGGCTCTTCTTTACTATGTTCAACATCACCATTGAAATCAGCTATGTAATTACTACCATTGGTGTTCTCTCGATGGTTATCGGGGTACTGCTGGCTATAGGCCAGTGGGATATGAAGAGGCTGCTGGCATATCACAGTATAAGCCAGATGGGCTATGTTATGACCGCTGCCGGGATTGCAATGATCATTATTGCAAAGGGAGGTGAAAGGCAGGTTGCTGCGCTTGCACTTGCAGGAGGACTGTTCCATATGTTCAACCATGCTGCCTTCAAGGGTTTGCTCTTCCTTAATGCCGGTGCAGTGGAATATTCGACCGGTACCAGGAATCTTAAAGACCTTGGGGGAATGGCTGACCTGATGCCGGTAACTTCCGTTACTTCAATGGGAGCATCATTGTCCATCAGTGGAATACCCCCCTTCAACGGTTTCTTCAGTAAATTAATAATTATAATTGCTGCTGTCCAGGGAAGGTTTTATTTCATTGCCCTGCTGGCAGTTATTGTAAGCATTATAACACTGGCTTCTTTTATGAAAGTGCAGAGGTACGTGTTCCTCGACAAGGCCAGAACACCGAAGCTATCAGACGCCAGGGAGGTTCCTTTCCTGATGTGCCTGCCAATGATTATTATGGCAATTCTTTGCCTGGCGATGAGCCTTATGTTAATACCTGGGATAAGGGACACTTTCTTGTTGAATGCTGTAAACACACTATTATCTGTAATATACTGATCTATGAAAGCAATAAATGTACTGATATATTACTTGATCTGTTTTGCCACCTGGCTGTTGCTGACGCACAACCTTGGATGGCAGAACCTTGTTGCAGGCGCTATTATATCGCTGTTGACCACAATAGTCTTTTCAAGATATTTTAATTTTGATGTTACTAAAATGATTAATCCGGTGCGCTGGTTCTGGATGATCATTTATATCATCTACTTTATATGGCAGTGTGTGAAGGCCAACTTTGATGTTGCCTACAGGGTTCTTCACCCCGGCATGCCAATAAAACCCGGAATTGTAAGGGTCAACCTGTCGCTGCAGGGCTCACTGGCAAGGACCATCCTGGCAAACTCAATAACCATGACCCCGGGAACGATTGCAGTGGATATAATTGATGACATAATGTATGTGCATTGGATCTATGTCCGGTCAATGGATCATGACACTTACGCTTACGTGATATCAGGCAAGTTTGAACGTATATTGAAAAAGATATTTGAATAATGGAATGGATTGATTTTAGCTTATGGTTCCTTATCGCACTGACGGCTCTGTGCCTGCTGCGGGTAATACTGGGGCCCACCGTTGCCGACAGGGTGGTGGCTATCGACATAATGGGAATCATTGTTGTCGGTATATGCGTGGTACTGGCCATCAGGACGGGAAGGTCATTTCTTATCGACATCGGGATTGCCTGGATAATCCTGAGTTTCATTGGCACTTTAACAATGGCAAAATACCTGGAAAGGAGGAAGTTAAATGAATGAGTTAATAAGCAATATATTGATAGGCATTGGCCTGTCTTTCAGTTTTTTCGGATGCCTCGGGCTTATACGGCTGCCCGATATTTACAACAGGCTGCAGTCGGCAACCAAATGTGTCACCCTGGGTGCATGCTGTATCCTGCTTAGCCTTGTTATCAGGTATGGATTTAATGATATAGGCATCAAAGCTCTTATCGCAATACCTGTTCTCTTCTTTACGTCAACGTCAGGAGCCCATGCATTGCTGAAGGGCTCACACATATCAGGCTTTAAGATGTGGGAGAAGACTGTGGTTGACCACTACAGGGATGATACATCGGAGAAAGTTGAAGAAACTACCGAAAAATCATAAAAGGAGATGAAATATCCAAAATTACGTGAGTTAAGAGAAGCGGTAATTTCACTGTTCACACCGGCCTATACTACGTCATTCCCCGCAAAAGAACATATACCGGAAGAAAAGTTCAGGGGCAAACCGGTGGTTAATGAAGAAAAATGTGTAGGTTGTTTGACTTGCGCCAATGTATGCCCTCCTTGTGCAATTACCGTTTCAGATGATGCAAAGTCAGGCATACGAACCATAACCAGGGATTACGGTAGATGCATTTTCTGTGGACAGTGTGAGGCTTTTTGTATCACCGGTGAAGGAGTTAAGCTCTCAAACAAGATTTATGACATGGCCGTTTTTGACCGTAGTAATAGCGTTGAGATACAGACACGTGAGCTTCTTATCTGCTCTCACTGCGGCGATGTGATCACAACAAAGGAACATATTCAATACCTTTTTAATAAACTGGGTACAAAAGGATATTCTTCCACCATGGCCCTGCACGTATTCAACCAGGCCTTCATACCAGCTCCCGAATCTGCAGAAGTGGGTATACAGGACGAACTGAAGAGGAAGGATATGTTCAATATAATATGTCCTAATTGCCAGAGAACCATACAGGTTAAAATGCTTAAATAGGTGAAGGAGAGACTGAGGGAAATACTATGCCGCAACGGTTCAGATATACTTTTTGCAGGCGTTGGTAATGTGCTGCGCAGTGACGATGGTGCTGGGGTGTATATAGTGTCTTCAATTAAAGCCGGTGGAAAAGTCTCCACCCTCCTTGTGGAAGCAAGCATTGAAAATTATATAAGTAAAATAAACTCCCTGGCACCTGATATTCTTATTATAGCAGACTGTATTGACTTTAACCGGGAAGCTGGATATACAGACATGATTCCGATTGACCAGATCCATGAGTTCACGATCTCAAGCCATAATATTTCACTTCGCAGGGTGGCTGACCATCTTAAAATGGAAGTTTATGTAATAGGTGTCCAGCCGGCTGACCTTAGGGTGGGCGAACACCTTACTCCCCCGGTAAAAAAAGCCTCCGATGAGATAATCGGTATGGTAAATGATATACTTTTAACAGAGGGACGAAAATAAAATACCATTACTGGCCATGAAAACCTTCATGATAAAAATAGAAGGGCTTGTGCAGGGGGTCGGATTCAGACCCTTTGTTTATAATCTGGCATCTTCCATGGGGCTTGAAGGAACAGTAGAGAACCTGAATACAGGTGTCAGGATTATGGTTAACACCGACAATGGTATACTGGAAAAATTTGTTGAAAGAATATGGTCTGAAGCACCTTTACAGTCACAGGTTGAATCTGTAGTGGTAAATGAAGTCCACCCTGTTCATTTCAACGGGTTTTCAATTATTACCAGTCGGAGTATCTCAGAAGAAGTTACCCGTATTAGTCCTGATATAGCTGTTTGCGACGACTGCCTGGCCGACATGGAACGTCAGGAGCACAGGATAGCTTACCCGCTTATAAACTGCACAAATTGTGGTCCACGGTTTTCCATAATAAAGGGAGTGCCTTATGACAGGCCAATGACAACCATGGCTCAGTTTAAAATGTGCCAACGGTGCAGCAAAGAATATAATGATCCACATGACAGGCGTTTTCATGCTCAGCCGGTTGCATGCAATTATTGCGGGCCGGTCTACAGCATGCTGATTGATGATTCAGGAATTAAGGGTACCGACAATATTATTCAGAAAGCGGCAAACCTTATTGATGAAGGAGGAATCCTGGCATTGAAGGGAACAGGTGGTTATCACCTTGTATGCGATGCAATGAATGAAGAAGTGGTGGAATCATTACGTAATGCCAAGGGAAGGGAAGGAAAACCATTTGCCGTTATGTGCCGTGATATTGATTGCGTAAAAGAAATTGCACTTCCCGGCACTGAAGAAATTAAGACTCTTCAAACATGGCAGAGACCAATACTCATAATTGAAGGAAAAGATGCCATTGCACCTTCTGTCTCAAATGGTCTGGGGACAGTTGGGGTGATATTACCATACATGCCATTTCATTATCTCCTTTTCAGGAAACTAAAATCGGGAGTAATTGTGTTTACCAGCGCCAACCTGGCGGAAGAACCTGTTATAACTGATGATGAAGAAGCCCATGTAAAACTGGAGGGCATTGCTGATGCTGTCATTAAGTATAATCGTGAGATATATAACAGGACGGATGATTCAGTTGGCCGGCATATAGCAGGTGAAGTCAGGATAAACAGGCGTTCCAGGGGCTATGCCCCAACACCACTGAAAATAGATTTTAGTGCTGAAGGTGTGTTTGGAGCGGGAGCTGAACTGGCAAACTGCTTCGGTATGGGTAAAGGCAAAAACCTTATACTGAGCCAGCATATAGGCGACCTGAAGAATGCAGCCACTATGGAATTCTACGGGATTGCATACAGGAGATTTGCTGATGTATTCAGGTTCACGCCTCAACTGGTGGCACGGGATATGCATCCCGATTACCTGTCATCAGTATTTGCTGAAGAACTGGCCATTGAATCAGGTCTTCCCCTTACTATGGTTCAACACCATCATGCTCACATAGCTTCGTGTATGGCTGAAAACGGTATACACAAAAAAGTGATAGGGGTGGCAATGGACGGGGTTGGCCTGGGAAGCGACGGTAATATATGGGGCGGTGAATTTATTGTAGCTGATATGTGTGACTTTACAAGGCTTATGCATTTTGATTATGTCCCGGTGGCCGGTGGAGATTATGCTTCAACCGAACCATGGAGGTCAGGTTTGTCATGGCTTATTAAATATATGGGGAAAGATGAGATAAGTTATGATCTGCCGCTGGTAAAGAAAGTTGGACTTGAGAAAGTGCGTATTTATACTGAACTGGTGGGAAAGGGAATAAATACGTCTTATTATTCAAGTGCCGGCAGGCTGTTTGATGCAGTGTCAGCAATAACAGGCATTAGCCATGTTTCAAAGTTTCACTCAGAGGCCCCGATGAGGCTGGAGTCGTCTATATGCCCGGGTATAAAAGCACGTTATGGTTATGATATCAATAATGGAATAATATCATTCGGTAAAACTACCCTGGAGATTGTTTCTGATTTGAAAGCCGGCATAAGCCCGGGCGAAATATCTTCAAAGTTTCATAATACCGTTGCCGGGGCTATAGTTGATGGAGTTGAGTATGCGGCGGATAATTCCGGTGTTTCCTATGTCGTGCTTTCAGGTGGAACTTTCCAGAACAGGTATCTCACGGAAATGGTTATAGGTGAATTGCAGGCAAAGAAATTTTACGTATATTATCATCATAATGTGCCGGTAAATGACGGCGGACTTGCCCTGGGCCAGGTGGCTGTTGCGGCAGCCCGCAGGGACGCCGGTATGATTTAAGGGAAGCCATGCACGAACTTACGGTAGCGGGGAATATCATTAACATTGTTGCCACGGAGGCCGCGAAGGAGGGAAGCAACAGGGTTAGTGAGGTATGCCTCGAGATAGGCTTACTTGCAGGGATCGAATATGCAGCACTCGATTTTGCACTTGAAGTACTTGCCCCCGGCACAGTGATGGAATATGCTGCCATAACCATGGAAAAGCCAGGTGGAAAAGGAAAATGCAATAACTGTGGTTATGAGTTCCCCTTTGAAACCTTCATGGGATCATGCTCTGCCTGCGGGTCAACAGATCTGGCAGTAATAAGAGGTAATGAACTAAGAGTAAAATCAATAACAATTTGAAAAACAAATATTTATGTGCGACACATGCGGATGCGGAGATAACACTGAACATCATCACCACAATCATAATGACCATACTCACGATCACGATCATGCCCACGACCATGACCATGATCATTCTCATGAGGGACAGGTAACAATCCCTGTGGGAAGGGATATATTAGACATAAATAACCGTATGGCAGAGAGGACCAGGGGATATTTCGAAGCAAAGGATATTTATACAGTAAACATTATGAGCTCACCCGGCTCAGGTAAGACAACCTTCCTGGAGCGGACCCTTACTGATCTTAAGGAGAAAAAGAGTTTTTATGTCATTGAAGGTGACCAGCAGACCAGCAGGGATGCAGACAGGATAAGCGCCACGGGTGTTCCTGTTGTACAGGTTAACACCGGCAGCGCCTGCCACCTTGACGCCGGGATGGTTAACCGGGCAGTGAAGGAACTAAACCCTGAAAACGGTTCCCTGGTGCTGATTGAAAATGTTGGCAACCTCATCTGTCCTTCAATGTTTGATCTGGGTGAGAAGTCAAGAATTGTAATGATGAGCGTGACGGAAGGGGAGGATAAACCACTGAAATACCCGGGGATGTTCAGGACCTCACATCTGTGTATTATCAATAAAACCGACCTTTTGCCATATGTCGATTTTAAGGTGGAAACGGCTGTTGAAAACGGGCTTAAGGTCAACGGCCGGCTTAAATTCCTGGAAGTATCGGCCCTTACGGGGGCGGGTATGGAGGAATGGTATAAATGGCTGCTAGCAAATACGGGGTAATTGCTCCCCGGTTATCATTTCTACAATGCGGGTTGACCCGACAAGTGTTTTCATTTTTACGGATGGTTTTCCGCCGGTTACCTTGCCTATAATTGCCGCCTGCCTGCCAAGAGGATGACTGCGAATGGCACTGACCACCTTGTCTGCGTGTTTAACCGGCAGGAATACCAGCAATTTCCCTTCATTTGCCAGGTAAAGAGGATCAAATCCCATAATCTCACACGCACCTTTTACCAGGGGGTTAAGTGGCAGAGCACTTTCATCAATAATAATTTCTTTTCCTGCGGTGTGGCTTATTTCATTGAGGGCGCTGGCAACACCTCCCCTTGTCGGGTCGCGCATAACATGAATGACATTTGTAACCGAGAAGATCAATTCAGCAATTTCGTTCATTGGTGCACAGTCACTTCTGATGGGAGATTCAAAACTTAATCCCTCGCGTGTCGACAGTATTGAAATACCATGGTCTGCTATGGTTCCCGTTGTTATAATTACATCACCTTCGGTACAGTGGTAAGGGGAGATAATCCTGCCTTCAGGGATTGAACCCACGCCGGCAGTGTTGATGAATATTTTGTCAGCTTTGCCTTTCTCCACAACTTTTGTGTCACCGGTGACTATTTTGATTCCTGCACTTTGTGCAGCCTTTGCCACCGAGGAAATGACTGATGCAAGTTCACTGATGAGTAATCCCTCTTCGATGATAAGTGAAAGAGAAAGATACAGAGGTTTGGCACCGCAGCATACAAGGTCGTTTGTTGTTCCGTTTACTGCCAGATGGCCAATGTCACCACCGGGGAAGAATAGGGGAGTGACCACGAATGAATCGGTGGTGAATGCCAGCTTGCCCGGTACGTCAATAACGGCCCCGTCGTGGGCTGAATCGATGTATGTTTCGCCAAGTTCCCTGGTGATAATATCATGGATAAGCCTGTCTGACAACCTGCCTCCGCTACCGTGAGCAAGTACTATCTTATCATATTCATTATATGGTGTAGAACAGGTGATTTCCATTGTCAGTGTTGTGATTTGTATTTGTAATATGCCGCGCAGGCCCCTTCTGAAGAAACCATAGGGGCACCCAGGGGATGGTCGGGAGTGCAGGAGGTGGCAAATGCAGGACAGTCGGACGGGCGGGAAGTGCCTCGCAACACTGACCCGGCAATGCATATCTCCGGCTCTTTTGAGATAATATTATTAAGGGTAAAATGTTTTTCGGCATCAAACGCTGAGTATTTTTCCCTGATGGACAGACCGCTGCCGGGGATTAGTCCAATACCCCTCCATTGCCTGTCGCATACCTCGAAAGCCTCGTACATGGTTCTGAGGGCATGCGGGTTGCCTTCCCTGTGTACTGACCTTGCATAGCAGTTTTCTACTTCATTCCTACCCGATTCAAGCATCTGTATAGTGGTAAGTATACCGCTGAGGATATCGACCGGTTCAAAGCCTGTAACCGCTACGGGTAGATTGAATTCATTGGCTAGATCAATATAATCGCTGTAGCCGGTTACAGTGCAGACATGTCCGGGTGCCAGCAGCCCGTCAATAAATGTATCTTCTGATGACAGTATGGCACGTATTGCAGGGGGTACCAGGACATGAGAAGAGAGCAAGAAAAAGTTTGAAATTTCCATACGGGCTGCATGGATCAAGGCCAGGGCATTTGCCGGGGCAGTGGTTTCGAAGCCAATGGCAAAGAAGACCACTTTCCTGTCAGGATTGGTGATGGCTATTTTGAGTGCATCCAGGGGTGAGTAAACGACCCTTACGTCGGCGCCTTCGGCCTTCGCTTTCAGCAGGTCGGATGAAGATCCTGGAACCCTCATCATGTCGCCGAATGAAGCCAGTATGGTTCCCTCAATGGAAGCAAGTACCAGGGCTTTGTCGATCTTTTCCAGGGGAGTGACACAAACGGGGCAACCGGGTCCGTGAATAAGTGTGATCTCAGGAGGAAGCAGTTCAGTAAGGTTGTATTTCATTATTGCGTGGGTCTGGCCCCCGCATATCTCCATAATGCTCCACTGCTGCGTGACTGACCCGTTGATTTTCGAGGCCAGTTTTCGGACTATGTCCGGATCCCTGTATTCGTCGATATATTTCAATTCAATTCATTTCATCAAGCAGGCTGAGGATCTCCTCTGCCTCTTTCGGATCCACCACGCTTATTGCAGTCCCTGCATGAGACAAAATGTAATCACCAATCTTTGCCTCTGGAACCCATTCAGTACAGACGGTTCTTATAACACCACTGAAACTTACTTTTGCCATTTTCATACCGTTCTCGGTATATTCTTCGGTTATCATTCCGGGTATTGCAAGGCACATGTTTGCTAACACTTGGTTCATTGCTAATTTAATAATAATGGACGTAATCACATAATATTACTGAAATAATATGTATGAAATAAACAGCATCGTTATTAATCCATAACCCTGTGATCCCTGGATATAAACAATCTCTTATAAACAAAGCCTGCTACCGTAAAAAGATTAATATGCAAATAACTTGAAGATTGGTTTACAATTTGTAAATAACAAATTATAATATTATGGAAAAAAATCTGACGCATTTCCCTTAACCTGGTAACTGCCCTTCGTCCTCTTAAATCATTGATGGTAAAGGAAATGATCTATCGTGAGAAAGACACGGAGGGAAATTATTATTGCGGTATTTATAATATATTGTTTGGCAGTTGGATGCACAGGAAAAGATAAAAAACTCACTTCGAGAAAAAGTATACAGGTATTCCTGCTGCCAGAAGTATAACTCCCCAGATTATGACTCTATATTCCAGGCCGCTAATTGCCCATAAAGAATAGAGGAAAGCGGGGATTGAAACAGATGCAGCAGCAATGAGCCCGGGTTTAGATAATTTGTATTTCTTCTTAATATGCAGGGCTATCTCTGACAGAGACGAGAACAGGTATGGCAGAAGGCAGCTCAGTGTTGAAAGCATTATGATGAATGAAAACATCCCTACCAATCCTTTAGTAGAATTGGTTCCCACAAGGACGGAAGCCAGAGCACTGGCAATAATTAAACCGATGACAGGTATACCTTTCTTCGATGTTTTTTTGAACAGGCCTGGAAAGAGTTTATCAGTGGAAGCTGCCAGTGGTATCTGGCCCTGCATTAATATCCAGCCGTTCAAAGCGCCAAAACATGCTATTGATGCCCCTGCGGCTACGAGGATTGAGGCCCATTTACCCCAGACACTCTCTGCAGCATCAGCAAAAGGGGCAGCCGAGTGCTCAAGATCAGCCGGTGATATTATGCCCATTACTGCGACAGTACTTGAGATATATAGCAGGGCAGTAAAAAGCAAACCTGCAATGGTTGCACGGGGAATGGTCCGGGTTGGATTTCTTACTTTATCCGAGGGAATGGTGGCAGATTCAAGTCCCAGGAAGGCCCAGAGTGTTAAAGCAGCAGTAGAAGTAATAGCCTGAAAATCAGGTTTATTACTAAGGTTAAAGGGAATAAAATGGCTTTTTTCAAAGAATAAGAATCCAAATGAACCCAGTAATACCAGGGGAAGGATCTTTATGATGGTTGTAATAAGCTGTGTAAAACCTACCTTCCTGATACTTTTTGTATTAATGAAAGTAAAAAACCATATCGCAGCGATTGCCGCAGCTGCTGCCAGCAAGCGGTTTTCTTTTAATACAGGGATAAAGACAGTAAGATATCCCACACCTGCAACTGCGATAGCTGCATTACCGCACCATATTGAGATCCAGTACCCCCACGCAACCAGGAAGCCTGAAAAATCACCAAAGCCCTCTTTAGCATAGGCATATGGTCCACCTGCCTTTTTAATTATCCTGCTTAGCCGGGAAAATACGAGTGCAAGGAACAGGCTGCCAGCCATAGTATATATCCAGCCGAAAATACTGATTCCACCATAGATTGCCAGTACTGCAGGCAGAAGAAAGATACCTGAACCAGTCATATTACCTACCACAAGGGAGGTACTCATCCAGAAGCCTATTTTACCTGTTTCTTCTTTTTGTTTAATCCTACTCATATTATTTGTGCAGGCTCTTTATAAAAGCTTCCCCTCTGCTTATTATATCTATTGAATCTTCAGAGGATTTTTCTGCACTGTTATATATTTCCCTTGCTAATTCAATAAGTTCATCCTCTGCCCCGGGCATATTCTGTTTTTCCCATTCCTCAATATCCTGGTCCTGCCATAGTAATCTTCTGTTATCCTTTTCCTGGAGTGAGGATAGCGTCTGCTCAGAGGTAAAATAATTACCCCCGGGTCCTACGTTTTTAATCTCGTCCAGGTTAACGCTCTCATCATCCAGAGTAAATCCACCCGCAAATTTCCTTGCTTCTCCAATAATATGGTTGGAAAGTACGACCAAAGCCGGTGAAAAGGCTATAGACTCAAAAGTACCTCCAACGAAGGGTGCACAACCAACTTTACCCAGACATGAGCTCAGGTGATTTATCCACAGGTTTTCTGAAGCAGGCAGGTCTGCTCCTCTGCCGTTATTGCAACCTGAAGTGCCACAATGAGGGATTTCATAATAATACATCATCTCTGCACAGGCCAGGTTAAGCAAATAAGAATAGGGAGTATAGTAACTACTCATGCTGGACATGTTAAATGCAGCAGGCAGGCTTCCAAGGATTATCTTACTTCCTTCTCTGACCAGCTGGCTGAATACCAGGCCTGCCAGTAATTCTGCATTCAGCAGGGCAAGGGTCCCTCCGGGGGTGACCGGCGTGGTGCCTCCATACATACTGTAGTTGGAAAATATAAGTGGTAAATTATTATTAATCGCAGTTATCATCTTATCTGTAGTGGTCTTATTCAGTACCAGAGGCGTAATAAGATTAACATAAGGAATACAAAAGGATCTGGTGCTAATATCACCATGAAGGTGAGAAAGCAGAGCGAGTACATCATCAGTTTTATTTTCACCTGAGATAAGTAAAACAAGAGGTTTTTCAGTATTTGCGTACATATCAAGAGTTGAGTACAGGTCTGATGTTTCGACCGAAACATCAGAAGGGATTCCGATAGTGGAAATCATATCATAATTTTCCAGCATATCGCCCAGTCTGGTTGAATACTGCATGTGTTTTCTGGTAAATAATTCCAGCTTACTGCTTTCTATGTCCTGATAATATATATTGGTGACACCTATACCGAAGTATGTTTCATTACCCTGGTCTTTTCCCAGCTTAAAGGCTAAATCTCCGTTCTTTTTATATATGCTTACATTGGATGGTGCAGTTTTAATAGCATGATCAATCAGCTCGCCTTTTATATATACTGTCTCATCCCTGACACTGGCAGCATCGGATTTTTCAAATACCTTCCGTGCTTCAGGTGATTCAACTTTTATACCCGTTTTTTCCAGGATACTTATTGAATACCTGTGTACATCACTCATCTGTTCCGGTCTGAGCAGTTGCAGGCGTGGTAATACTCTTGAAAGGTCCATTGTTTATTTGTTGTTTGGTCAGTCTATGCTAAGCTACTAAATATCCCGGTCCCATTTCGAAGCCCTCTGTACCCTGTGCATTGGCATCCAGCATGGCTGTCAGGTTAAAGATCTTGGATCTTTCCCAGCCAAGCCGCTCACCGCACATTTCAATGTCAATTTCCGCTGCTCTCAGGTCCGGGCGGCAGGCAAGTCCGGATTTAATCAGTAATTCAGGTTCCGGAATATCGGATAACCCGACAGGAGAAGGATTAATCATTATGTCTGAATGTTCTGATATTAACCCAAGCAAGGTCAGAAACCTTATCTTCTGGATCTCCATATCCCGACGGGCAGTGATTGCCATCTCTTCCGATAAGGAAGATGCCAGCTTTAGGGCGGTTTCTTCCAGTTCGCTGATATCTCCGGCCTGCATCCTTGAATAAGCAATCTCAGCAATTTCACCGTCTAATTCTGCCGCATCCTTGGCTATTTTTAATTTTTTAAGGGACATATTAAAATCAGCGAAAGAAACATAGACATTTCGAACCAGGGCAAGACCATTATTAACAAGGTTTTCGGCAACTTTTTCGGCATTCAGTTTTGCAGCTGCAACTCTTCTGGGTCGCTGCCACAGGGCCTCAACGGCCAGCGATAAGGTGTACTCCAATTGTTTAGGCCCCAATGGAAATAAAAAAGAAAAAACCGGGTTGGGGAGCATGCCGGCCTCAATCAGATCTGCCCTGGCAAAGCCAAGATCGGCAAGATCAACCCTGAGCCGGGGATTATTCCACAGGGCAATGGCCACCGATTCTTCCTCTGAAAGTCCATCTTCGAGAATAATACCGGGAGGTACAGAAGAAGAGTCGGATGGCTCCTCAGGCAAATGGTACCTGGATCTCCTCCCGATTTCATCGGAAACGTATTCCTTATTGTAGACTGTGCGTGTGGCACATCCTGAAAGGGATAACAGCGAAATGGCCAGGGCCATGCAACCTACCACTGAAATATTCCTGATCAAATCAATCGATACTTTTCGTTGCTTATCTGTCCAAAGTTATGTTTTATATTATAATCGTAAAGGTTTTGCTTAATAAAAGAATTGTAAAATGCATTGGTAGCGGGGTGTTCGTACTAACGATCCGTCTTACGGCGGATGTCAGGGGCACGATCCGGTTGTGAGGAGCCAATCAACAAAATCCTCATTTTGGCTTTGCCGGATTACACTGCATAAACCTGCATAAGTCTGATTCAATTTGTATATTGTAGCATGTGAATTATAAGATAATTTACAGCTAATAATTATGAAAGATTATAAGGTCATACGTTCAATATGCGAAGAAAACAGCATGATTTCGCGCGAGGTGATTGATGAGTTTCTGATATATTATGTTGCAAGCCGGGACAATCTTGAGCGCAGGATGCAAAGGAAGTTTGATTTCTACAAGCATGTTACCCGCGAATTGGATAAATCCCTGGTAAATATGATGAAAGCCCAGTATCTGGCGCACACTGTTTTTAAAAAAGGCGGCAGTCTGAGGGAGTTAATGAAGCATTCAGCCTTGAAGCGATTGAGCAATAAGGAAATGGATTTCCTTGAGCAACAGGCAGAGTATCCCTGGTGTTTCAGTTTCAGTGTAATTGTAAATAATCCATCGGATGATTTTTATATCATGGAGGATATTTTTTCCTATGATAAATATACATTGTTCTCACCGGGAGTATCAAATATCTTAAGGGAACAGCCGGTAATGTTATGGTTCAACCTTATAGGGTATAACGGGGCATGCTGGCAGAGCTATGGTCCGATCGGTGCTTACAACAGTTTTGATCCTGACGATATCTTCTATTTTGCCACTGAGTTGAGTCCTGATAATGATGATGAAGAGAGTATATTGAATAACATTGAAAATAATCCCCTTCCGTATATGTTGCTCATTTCGGGTTCAGTTCACCCAATGACTGTTCATAAGCAAGATCAGCTTGTACATGTTATTTCAGAATTCGATGTGGAAGATATTGACACAAAAGCCCTAAGGCAAAATTTTACACCGGAATACAACAATGGTGTTTACAGGTTAATATTAAGATCCTGGGGCGAACATCCTCATTTTTCTACAGCATATTTTGATGAAGACCGGGGAAAGCTCGTTTTATCTGCCATGACCGACAGAGGTTATGAAGCCCTGGTGGATGCGTTTCATGAACACGGTTATGCATATCCCAAAGAACCTTTCATACGAACCCATCCTTCAATGATCATAACTGCTGCAAGGATCATGAGGAAGGAGATTGAACTTAATGAATATGAACAGCTTTTTACTGTAGAAGCTACAGAGGAGAAAAAGGACTTTATTGACAGGCTCAATACATTTACCGGACTGGTACTTCCGGATATAAATGCTGGCATGGAGCCGGATATTGAAGGCTGTGCAAGAAAAGCAGGCATTGATATTGAAACAGCCCGTGATCTTATCCGGTCAATCAGGGATAAGACAGATGAAATGAGGCGGGATATGGAATGATTATTTTTTGAAAGGAGGCAGGCTGTAAACAAAATTCAAAACTTACTAATGCATTTACAGCCAGCTTAGAGTAGATATCTTTTAATTTCTCCTGTCTATTTACATACATAGCAGCAGGTTCAAATTTAATCCATAACAAAACTTATTATCAACTATAAATGTTTTTCACATAATACAAGATATTATAATCATATTTCATGTATTTTAAGTATTTTTCATGTATCTTTGGTATAAACATATTACATGAATCATGGATAATAAACGTATTTCACGTGAATTAATAGCAGAAACAAAATTTTCACAGGAAATAACTATTTTTCACGGAAGACAAGCACCTGAAAAAGGAATGCTGGTTGGATATAGTGCCATCATCGATGCCCTGGACCTTCAGGTGCCTTTGCCGGATATTTTAGCTCTCATCAGTGAAAAGCACAGACAGTATAAAACAGCTGACTGGATTGTGCTCACACCACGACATAAACCTCAGGACTCACTTTACGGCAATCTTGTCTTCAGCCTGAAATATGAAGGGATCAATCTTCTTTTCTTTAAGAAGCTATTTGAGAAAGTAAATGAGTCGGTTATTGAAGAATTGGCAAGGAAAGAACCACTGAGTCAATACAGTCGGAGGATATGGTTCCTTTATGAATGGCTAATGCAAAAGAGATTAAATATTCCGGACCTTAAAGAAGGTAATTACGTTTCTGTATTAGACGGAAACTTACAATATACAATAGGGAAAGGTCGCAATTCTCACCGCCATCGGGTTAGAAATAATCTACCTGGCACAATTGATTTCTGCCCATTAATCAAGAAGACTGAAAAGCTTGATAAGTACATAAAAGATGATCTTTCGGAAAAAACAACAGGATTTATGCGTAATGTCCATAAAGATATTCTGCGAAGAACTTCGGCTTTTCTGCTGCTCAGGGATTCAAAAGCTTCATTTAATATTGAAGGTGAAACTCCTTCAAACAGCAGGGCAAACAGATGGGGTAAGGTCATTGGACAGGCCGGTAACAGGCCAATGTCAAAAGCAGAACTTTTACGTCTTCAGCAGATTGTTATCGAAAGCAGCAGGTTTATTAAAATGGGATTAAGAACTGAAGGAGGGTTTGTTGGAGAACATGACAGAAGTACCAGTGAACCTATCCCGGAGCATATATCGGCACGATGGCAGGACCTGGATAGATTACTGGATGGATTAGTTGAAACTGATTCGCTATTAGAAAAATCCCAATTTCATCCTGTTCTCACTGCTGCAAAGATTGCTTTTGGTTTCGTTTTTATTCATCCGTTTGTTGATGGCAATGGGAGAATGCACAGATATCTGATACATCACATTCTGGCTAAGATGAAGTTTACACCCCGGGGAATTATATTCCCGGTATCAGCAGCTATATTGGAACAGATTGATGATTACCGGAGGGTTCTTGAAAGCTATTCACACCCGTTACTTGATTTTATTGAATGGGAAAAAACACAGGATAATAATATCGAAGTTACAAATGATACTGCTGATTATTACAAATACTATGATGCAACACTACAAGCAGAATTCCTGTTTGATTGCATTGATCATACTATCAAAACAATCATTCCAGAAGAAGTCTCATACCTGCAGAATTATGACAAAATGAAGGCTTGGTTAGATAATAATTTTGAAATGCCTGATAAAATGGTGGCATTATTGACCAGGTTGTTGGATCAGAATAATGGGGTACTATCGAAAAGAAGCGGTGGAAAAGAATTCAAAGAATTGAATGAGCAGGAAATTCAACAGATTGAGAAACAGTACCGGATTATTTTTGAAGCATAAGCCCGACCAGATTATGTACTAGAAGAACTTTAAGGGAAACAAAATCCTCATTTTGGAGACTGCGGACTGAAGACTGAGGACTGCAGACTGCGGACTTTTTGCCGCGGGGTGTTCGTCAGGCTGACGCCTTCCTCACTTCCGGATTAAGAAATGAGATCTGACTCCCATTCTACACTCTTCCTTCACAAATATTTCTTGAATAAGAATCAGGGGATTATTTCCGGATTCTTAGGAAGAATAAAAGTGAATTTCGTCCATACTCCGAGTTCGCTGCTTACCGATATTTTCCCTTTGTGGTTTTCAACTATCTGTTTGGCAATGGAAAGACCAAGGCCGGATCCGCTTTTTATATCTCTGGGCACATTCGAAGCACGGTAAAATTCATCGAATACATGAGATAATTCTTCTTTTGGAATGCCGATTCCTGAATCGGATATCTCGGTAAGAATATGATCCTGACGATTCCTGACAGTTAATAATATATGACCTTCCGGGGGTGTATATTTTACTGCATTCAATAACAGATTACAATATAGTTCTCCAATTGTAAACGGATTACCTGTAATCATCTTTATTGACTTGTCCATTGAATAACTGAAATCAATTGACTTATCAGTGGCAAGTGTCTGAACATTTCCAACAACTTTGTTTATTACATCATTAAATAAAAATTCTTCAAATTCAGTGTCATGCGTAAGGCGTTTTCTCGTCAGGTTAAGGAGATTTTTTATAAAGGTTGACAACAGTTCTGTGCGTTCATAAGCCCTGCTGGCAAACTCTGCCTGTACTTCATTCAGAGGTCCTGCTGATCCTGAACGAATTACATCAATACAACTGAGAATAGCTGCAACATGGCCCTTTATATCATGAGTTACCCGGAGAACGTACTCATTTTTAAGCTTATCCTTCTTTTCGAGTTCAAAGTTTATTCTTACATATGTTTCCTCTGTTTTAATTGACCTGTAAATTATCATGCGTGAAAGGAAAATTAAGAGAATTGAGGTGATGGCAAAGACTATACCTGAGCCCAAAACGTATAGAAGGTTACCGTAAAGTTCATGAGGAATAAAACCTGTGAGGTGATGGTGGGGAACTATGTAAAAACATTCCAGAAGGGCCAGGGAGGCCGCGAGAAGCATAGTAAAAATAGCATAGGCATAGCTTATTGATTTAGAGAAGATGGAACTCGCAATTATCATATGGAAAAAATAGAATATGATGATTGGATTTTCTATCCCGCCGGAATAATGAATAATAAGTGTCAGGATAATCAAATCGGTAATTATTTGAAAATGAATCTCTCTCTTTATTTTTTGAATAACATGACTGCCTCTGTCTTGTTTTAATTTCTGGAGTAAGACCTTATGAAATACGTTTAGGAGGAGGAGGATTGCGGAAAGGATAAAAATTGATTTCTCCTGAACTGATATATCGAGTATATATTTGACAGTAAAGGTAGCGACGATAAGGATTCCTATAGCAATCCACCTGATCCTGATGAACCACTTTGTGAAATGGATATGTGCCGGTACTAATTTCTCATCCATTGAATTAAGGATTTGATTCTGAAGTATTACTTATTATAACTTAAAAATCAGATTTCAAATAGTCCATCAACCTGGGCAATAACCTGCTGATCGGTAAAATGCCTGCCAATGATTGCTGACGAAGGGCATGCTGCAACACAAACCCCACAACCTTTACATAGAGCACTTATAATATAACTATGTCTCTTTTTCTCATCAAATTCAATGGCACTGTAAGGGCACAGCTGATTGCATAACCTGCATCCTGAGCATAATTCCTCGTTAACAACTGCGTAAAGAGCATCAACTTCAATTTTCCCTTTAGATATTCTGGCAAGAATACGGGCTGCCGCTGCTCTGGCCTGAGCTACAGAATCGGGAATATCCTTGGGAGCAACACATGTTCCGGCGATGAAAATTCCGTCAGTTTTGGTAGCAACAGGTTCAAGCTTGGGGTGACTTTCTATAAACCATCCGTCCTTATCCTGGCTGATATTACATATACGTGCAATTTGGTAGGAATCTTCACGTGCCTCCATCCCCACCATCAGGATAACCAGGTCGGCCGGAATTTCAATGAGCTCCCCTGAAAGTTTTTCATTAACTTCAATGAGCATCTCACAATCATCTTGGGGCTCTGCTTTATGAATTACCGGTCTGTCTTCCTTTTCATACATCAGGAATAGTGTTTTGGCTTCCGAGGAACGCCGGTAAAAATCCTCATGTCCCTTTCCGAATGCATGCATGTCAATATAAATATCAGACACATAACATTCGGGATTGGCAGATTTGATCTCATGGGCATATTTCAGGGCAGTCATGCAGCAAACTCTGGAACAGTAAGCATGAAATTCCTGGCTCCTGCTTCCGACACAGTGTATGATGGCAACATATTTTGGTATTTTCCCTTCTTTGGTCTCAATTCTCCCGGCACGTATCATCTTTTCCAGCTCAAATGATGTAATTACATTCGGCAGCTTACCATAACCATACTGAACCATACGCGAGGCGTCAAATTCCTTAAATCCTGTGCAGACTATAACATTCCCCACCTCTACCTCAACGGTCTTGTTTATTTTCCCGGGATCCCTGTCAGACATCTCAATTGTTGCCTTGAAATTGCCAATAAATCCTGTCAGGTCAGTGACTTTTGATTCAAAGAAAACATTAATCTTTTTGTGGTTCATTATCCGTGTTATACGTTCAGTAAGCAGATCACGGGCTGAATAGAAATACGGTGCTGTCAGATCAACGCGTGCAAGATTACCTCCAAGATGATCATTTTTTTCTACAAGATAAACCTGATTTCGTGCATCGGCCAGCTCAAGTGCAGCTGTCATTCCCACAATACCTCCCCCGATGACCAGCACATTAGGACACATATCAACAGATTTGCTTTCAAGTTCTTCATGTAAGGCAACCCTGCATATGGCTGCATTGACCAGGGCCTTTGCTTTCTCTGTTGCCTCAACAGGATCCTTATGTACCCAGCTACACTGTTCTCGAATATTAGCCATTTCAAGCAAATACTGGTTAAGACCGGCTGACCTTAGTGCATTTCGAAAGGTTCGCTCATGCATATTGGGACTACATGCTGCAACAACCACCCTGTTTAAATTATGTTCTTTTATATCCTGGATTATCATCTCCTGACCAGGATTGGAGCACATATATTTGTCTGTCTTAGCCAGGACAACATTGGGAATTCCTGATACAAATTTTGCAACAGCCTCCACATCAACTATTTCGGCGATGTTTGTTCCGCACATACAAAGGTAAACACCTATTCTGCAGTTTTTTGATGTCTCCATTTTCTACTTTATTAAGACCGGAACAGACTGTACAGATTCTTCATGCCGGGCCAGTGCTTCCCTCCGGATTTCCGCAAAATACATGGCCAGAGGACGATAAATAAGGTGAGCCCATTTGCTGAAAGGCATTCTAAGCAGCCAGGGCACAACTGCCATTAAATGAACTACATATGTAATATTGGCCAGTTCGAGAAGCCCAGTTCTATGAAAAATATGCTGGAGAATTCCGGTTAAAACTATAATAAACAACAGTATTACAAAAACCCAGTCGGTACCATGTGACTTCTTATATTGAACATAATTCTTTTTTATACGATTCCTGATAAAATATATAGTTCCTGCCAGCAGTCCTATACTTGCAAGGTATCCGAAGACATGTACCGACCATCTTATTTGAGGCCCTGCCTGCAATTGTTCAATAAAAACCATTACCAGTATAAGCATTGTGACATATCCGAGCATAAGACCAAGATGTAGAAACCATGGCATAAAAACAGGATGTTGGCGTTTCTTTTCACATTCCGAGTAACGTTTCTGTGTGAAAAAGTGCCATGGGAGCTGATAAAATACCGTTAAATATAGCCACCAGGGAACAGGAAATTGAGTCCCCTTTACCATTACGAAATACCACATTCTTAAAGCATTAACCAGGAGGAATATCAAAAGTATTGATCCTATTGTCAGGTCAAATCTGTGGATGAACTGACTTTGAAGGAATGCGCCATCGCCGTCATAAATGTTTATATTACCTTTTGAGAATCCATAGAGTAAGAGGAATGATCCTGTTATTACAGCCACTACAATAATTGCAAGTACCTCTGTTAATCTTGACTTGAAAAACCGTTTTGCAATTCCTGTAAAATCATAACATGTGATAAGCCATCGCCGCAGACTCATCATTGTTTCTCCGGGATCTGCCTCCCTGGGGCACTGAACAGAACACTGACCACAATAATAGCAGAGCCATGGCTCAAGGGTGGTTTTAATTTTCTCTTCAAGTCCCATTTGAAGAAGCCGCATCGACTTCCTTGGAAATATATAAACATCATCTGCATGCGGACATACGGTTGAACAATCGCCACACTGATAACATAGTTGCACATCTTCGGCACCGAAAGGGTCAAGATCATCAATAAATGCTGGATTTACTCTGATTGCCATAGTGAACTACTTATATTGCATGAATTTATTTTTTGCTCTGCTTTCGATCTCACTCAAAGAGGGGCTACGCATATGTCCTACCCCCTTTCCGCTGGTAAGACTTCGCAAAACTCCTGCAGCCACTGCTGAGGCTTGTGCCACTGTATCAGGAATGTCCTTCGGAGCCTGACACATTCCTGCCACATAAATACCTGCCTGGTCGGTTTCGGTAGGACTGCCATTATAATCAAGTTCTGAAAACCAGCCATCACTATCCCTCTGCACACCAAGCATCCTGCTTAACTCCTCTGTTCCTTCTGATGGAACGAGTCCTACCGCCAGCACAACCATATCCACGTTAAATTCAACTAACCGGTCATTGAAGATATCTTCACCCCTTACTACCATCTGGTCATTGTTCATTGTAACTGAAGCGGAACGACCTCTGACGACAAATGTCCCTCCCTGCTTTATTCTCTCTGCGAATTCTTCATAGCCTTTGCCGAAAGCCCTCATGTCAATATAGAATTCATAAACATTGACATTAGGGACTTTCTCCTTTATAAGATGGGCAAACTTCAGGGAATACATGCAGCAAACCCGCGAGCAATATGGATTATATTTCTTATCTCTGGATCCAACACAATGGATAAGGGCAACACTCTTAGGAGGTATTCCTTCCGGTGAAAATACCCACTCTTCCTTTCCTGTTTTTTTATTAATCACACGTGTTTTGGTTACAATTCTGCCTCCTGTGGTGCCTGAAGCATTTGTCAAACGTTCAAATTCGATTGCAGTCAAAACATTTGGAAAGACTCCATAACCGTATTGTTCTATTTTGCTTACATCAAGAAACTCATAGCCGGTTGCCAGAATAATATTACCTACTTCTATATCGATTATCTGATCGGTTTCATTAAGATCAATACACCCTTTTGGACACTTCTTAACGCAAACGCCACATTTTTCACCTCCTGAAAGTATATAGGAACAACTTGTTTCATCAATAAGATAGGCATTGGGAACAGCTTGTGGAAATGGTATATAAATCGCTTTCCGTATAGATATTCCAGCATCGAATTCACTTTTTACATTTATCGGGCATACCTCTGCACACTGATTGCATGCCACGCAGGACTTAGTATCAACAAACCGTGCCTTTTGCCTTATTTTAACACGGTATGATCCTGGCTTACCGGTTACTGATATTACATTTGATCTTGTCAAAAGACAGATCATATCATGCTGACACACTGATACCATTTTTGGAGTAAGAATGCAGGCTGCACAATCCAATGTCGGGAATGTCTTGTCAAACATGGCCATATGGCCTCCAATCGTACCTGTTTGCTCAACCAGGTAAACATGTTTACCGGCATTTGCTATCTCCAGGGCAGATTGAATCCCGGCAATTCCTCCCCCGATTATTAAAGTAGAGAAACTCACAGGATTTCCGCCGGGTACAGCAGCCAGCGGAAAGGGAATACCCATTGTTGCACAGGCTACAATTGCTTTTGCACGGTCCATCGAGTTTTCACCTGCGGTACCATGCTCCTGAAAAGAAGCAAGTCGAATCTCATCTGTATTTCCGTCCGTATTTGCCACTGCTTTTGTAAATACCGGCTTGAAATATCCTGGCATATCTCCGGCAATTACAATTCTCTCCAGTTTATTCATTCTTATCTGTTCGCTCAAAAACCCAACATCCGGAAGAGGTTTGAGTCTTAAGATCTGGACTGTTTCAACCTCAGGAAGATTGGCTGAATACTTTGCTATGGCTTCAATATCTAAATCTCTGTTATCCTGAATCTGGCAGAAAAATACTCCGGTTCGCATGGTTAACTTGTTTTTATTCCATTTACCTTCAGTGGAATTCAATTTCTTACAATACGTTGCATCAATTCCCCGTCCGGATGCCTGATCTCAAGAATCAAAGGCATCTCTCCCGGCAGACAATGGGTTGCACATGAAAAACAGGGATCATAAGCTCTGAAAGCCATCTCAACCATATTCAGGATGCCATCAGTTATTTCAGTACCTTTTTTGATTAAGCCCTCGGCAGCCTTTTTAATTGACATGCTTATTGGTGCATGATTGTTAGTAGTACCCACAATCATGTTCACTTTGGTGACCATTCCCTTATCATCAGTCCAATAATGGTGTGTTAGAGTTCCCCTCTGTGCTTCAACAATACCTACCCCTTCACCTGGAATAGGACCAAGAGGTGCCCTAAGCTCCTTCCCGGTAATATCAGGGTCCATTGCCAGTTCCTCAAGTCTTTCAGCTGCATACAACAGTTCAACCAACCGTGCCCAATGCATGGCAAGAGTCGCATGAACCGGTTTGCCACCCAGAGTGGCAAACATTCGGTCATATTCCTTCTGAGCCAGAGGTGTGGCCATCCCATCAGCAGCATTCAGCCTCGAAAGAGGTGTTGCATGGTATATCCCTGAATTCTGACCATCAACAAATCCTTTCCAGCCAATTTTCTTGAGAAACGGGAATTTCAGATAAGTCCATGGCTCAACATGTTCAGCCACATAATCGAGATACTCGGGTGGTGAATATTTAAACATCTCATTACCTTCAGTATCTACAACCCTGACCTTCCCGTCATAGAAATTTACCTTGTTGTTATCATCTACAAGCCCCATTGAATGAAGCTTAAGGCTGTACGGACCATTTAGTATAATATCAACATAATCATTATTCTTAAGGACAAAATCTTCAAAAACCTTGAGAGAAAGAAGTGCAAATTCCACAAAGCCTTTAGCTTTATTAACGATGTCATCTCTTTCATTACTTAAAAGTCCTTTTCTTACTCCTCCTGGTACATTCATAACCACAAAAGTCTGATGTCCCCCCAGCAGGGCCTGTATCTCCTGAGCATGTCTGCGTTGTCTGATAACCTCGGTTCCTATTTCCCTCCCAACTTTTTCAATCAATCCGAGAATGTTCCGCTTTGCCGGAGGAGAATCAGGGCCAACCACAAAATCGGGTGCGGCAAGTAAATAAAAATGAGCTGTATGGCTATGCACAAAATGTGCCATATAAAATAGCTCCCTGAGTTTTTTTGCAGTTGGGGTGGATTCTACACCAAAAACTGCATCAACTGCTTTACCGGATGCCATGTGATGACATCCGGGACAAACACCACAAATTTTTGCGGTGATGGCGGGTAGTTCCTCAACAGGTCTTCCTTCACAGAATTTCTCAAAGCCCCTGAGTTCCGGAACCTGAAAATATACATTGCCAACTTCCCCTTCATCGTTCAGGAAAATTTCGATTTTACCATGGCCTTCAAGCCGCGTTATCGGGTCGATGGTGATCCTTTTCATGTTATTTTTCTTCTTATTAATGATACAGGCAGGCTGAAACGATAGAAAAATCCTGCGGGATCTGCAATATCTTCGATAACTCTGTTAATCGCTTCGGGTTCTTTTTCATCAATTACACTGCCAATGGCTGACATCATTTTAGCACCTGGATCAGTTGCTCCCGGCGGAGGTCCATAGCATCCCCTGCAAGGGGCATTCCCCTTTATACAGCGGTGACCGCAGCCG
>Ga0114922_10000530_pt1 | contig 36545 bp, 38 predicted proteins | sample AartaG_FD_100975 | JGI IMG/M metagenome (GOLD analysis project Ga0114922, IMG submission 100975) | Deep subsurface microbial communities from Aarhus Bay to uncover new lineages of life (NeLLi) - Aarhus_00045 metaG | ecosystem: Environmental > Aquatic > Marine > Oceanic > Sediment | place... | reverse complement strand
ATTGTAAGCTTCCTCTGCATTAAATTAACCTCCTGTAATTAATGGTGTTATGTTTTTAAATTCACCTTTATTATAGGAGGTATGTCCAGTCTTTTCAAGAGAAAGGCCGGACAGTAGTGATATTTTTATTATAGTTATTAAAGTTAACCATCATTCTTAATAATAAATGTAAAATTGTCTACAACATAATATTTATTTTAGCGATCAACTAAATTAATCATTCAAAATACAAGAGTTCAGGGACTTTCAAAATCGGGCCAATTCCACAATTTACTCAGTCTTTTCTTCTGCCAATCATCAATTTCTTAGTTTAGTCAAAATACTCATTGAGCAGTTTCTTATTACACATAGTTCTACCTATCTATTCGGTCGAAATTCAAATTAGGTCAAATCGAAAGTAAAGTCAATATTGGTGTGCAATTATTTTCATAAAATCTATAGAAATAATATGAAAACATTGTTATTACCTTGCGGTTGTTACAAATAAAAGCCTTGCAAAACCAAAATGTATCTCTTATTATCTTGGCCAAAATATGAATAGAATTTACCTAAAATATAGAGTTACTATATCAAAGAAAACCCATTTGAAAATGTATATTAAAGCTTGAAATGGCCGACATAAAATCAAGAGAGTATATATCTATGAACGACTTAGGGAAAAAACTCAAACTGCATCATATCGGGATAGTGGCTCGAGATGAAGCCCAAATTGAGGAATTCAAGCAGATTTTGGAACTTGAAGAGGAAGCTCGTGAGACTATCGAAAAATACCATGTAACCAATGTTTTTCTTACATGCAGCGGCGACACCAAACTCCATTTCATGATTCCACATAAGGGGATCTTGAAAAACTTCAATCAGGGACGTGGAGGTTTTCACCATATCGCCTTCTGCGCTAAAGATATCACTGCGGTTCAAAAAGAACTTGAAAAAAAAGGGATACGATTCATGGCAACTGAGAAGCAGGATGGAATCAAGAAATTCAAATTTAACTTTGCTATACCAAATATTGCCGGACTGAATATTGAGTTCATCGAGGATCCGGATATTATTTGGCCTGAACCAGAGTAGTCCAGATAAGGGAATGGTTTCAAAATGTCACCAAATGAAATAAAGCTTCGTGACCTGTTAATCGAGGTCCTTCTTATCGATGAGAACCAGTATAAGGATGATTACGGCCCGGATGAGATAGAGACCTGGGACAGCCTTGCTTCGGTAAATATCGCTGCCGCTGTTGAGAAGGAATTTGGTTATGTGATGAGTCCGGAAGAGATGGCCTCAATGGAATCAATTGGCGATATTAAAGAATATCTTCATTCCGGAGGTATAGATTTCAACGAATGAATATTGCCGAAAACTTTATAGCCACCACTGAAAGACTTCCCGATAAACCATTCCTGGTGGGGCCCGATGGAGTCTCATATACTTTTGCCATGATCCTTAGTCGAGCCCGGCGATTTGCATCTCTTTTAGAGTCCAATGGAGTTAGTCCGGGAGATCGAATCATTCTAACTTTCCCTAACTCAGTAGATTACTTTTGTGCATATATAGGTTCATTGTTTTGTAGCTGCACTGTGATAATAGTGGACTTTCGGTCCCGCCCCAAGCAACTGGAATATGTCCGGACAAACTGTGGAGCGTCATTTTGGATTACTCCCAGAGAACGAGAAGAATATAAGAGCATCCCCGGCCAGATTGTTTTTCCCGCTAACCTTGAAAGCTATCCCGAAATGCCTATGGAACACCTGTGTGCTGAAAAAACCCCACTGGCATTAATCATGTATACAAGCGGCGCTACAGGTATTCCTAAAGGAGTCTGCCTTTCACACGCAAATCTTAACCATACGATCGGTTCGATTATCTCCTGGGCTCAGATTGATGAAAACGACCGTGAGTTGACGACGTTATCACTGACTCATTTATTCGGGTTAGCCCATGTACATATCCATTGGACACTGGGCGGGACGGTATTTATTGAAGAGAAACTACAGGATATTCCCAGATTACTCCGAAAAATCTCAGAGGAAAAAATAACCAGTTTTCCAGGAACACCTGGTGGGTTTAAGATAATCCTCGATCAATATGCCGATCAATTCCGAGAAAATGCCAGTGGACTTAAATACATTATAGTCAACTCTGCCCCCATGGCGCCAGAATATATTGAACAGATACTGGATTTGCTGCCAAACACACGTTTTTATATGTATTATGGTCTCACGGAGGCGAGTCGAAGCAGTTATATCTGTTACAACGATAACCATGACAAGCTCAAGACAGTCGGTTGTCCCACACCAGGTTCGGAAATATGCGTTGGTACTCCTACTATGCCTTTGGTAAATGAAGCAGGGGAAATACTTATCCGTGGGCCACATGTGACTGAAGGATACTTTGGAATTGATTCGACCCCGTACTTTGAAAATGGATGGCTAAAAACCGGTGACTTTGGCATTATGGATCAAGATGGGTTCGTCACCTGGAAAGGAAGACTTAAAGAACAAATCAATGTTGATGGAATGAAGCTCACTCCAATGGAAGTCGAGGCAGTCCTGATGGAACACGAGCTGGTCAAAGATTGCGCGGCTGTAGGAGCGCCTGATGAACTGACAGGTGAAAATGTAGTGGGCTTTGTTGTTACAGATGGTAAACCAGATAAAAAACTTGAAATTGAGCTTCGCCGATATTGCAAATCTCAACTTGAGATATATAAAATACCTAAAAGAATTATTTTCATCGATGAAATTCCCCGAACGGATTCTGGAAAGGTCAAACGGATTTCTCTTAAAGAAAGATTGGGATCGTGAAAAAAGGCGAGCTAAAGGTCCGCCCTGCTACATCCGATGATTATCCAGCTATCGCTTCACTGCTTGACCGCACCTTTGGCAAAATACCATTTGAGAAACGTATAAAACTTTGGCAGTGGCGCCATGATAATAATCCCGCTCAAATCCCAGAAATTCCCGGATTTCTTCTCGCTGAAAAGAGTGGACAGATTGTAGGGGTTCATGGGCTCACGCCAATGCGTGTAAAGGTTGGAGATCGTCAATACCATGCTGCTTGTAGTTGCGATTTTGCTATTGATCAAACTGCCCGCTCAGTTGGAATGAAGATAAAACTTAAAACTCTCAGTAAAGAGATATCATCTTTGCCCATTTCCACATCGGCTAATAAACCTGCCAACAAGATTACTTTGGCGCTTGGAGGAAAGGAGTTTATAGCCAGCAGAAGGAAGCTTTTAAAACCTTTAAAAGCAAGTGGCTTTATTCAGAAAATAGTCGCTAGAAAAGTGGGAGCTGTTGGAGAAGCCCTGGCCACAATAATTAGCATTTTAATAGGAAAACCGCTTGACTGGATTCTTGTAATAACTCGTTACTTCAGGTCTTTTTCAAAAGTGGCTAATGCGAAGATTCAGAACATTAATCAGTTTGATCAAAGGTTTGATAAACTCTGGGAGCAAGTATCTCAAAGCTACCCGATTTTGATAGTACGGGATTCGTTGTATCTAAACTGGCGTTATGCAAACTATCCATTCAGCGGAGTACAGCAATTCGGCCTTTTCTGCGATAATGAGCTTCTCGGATTTGCAGTGATCCATAACACAATCGATGAAGATGGGCTTAGCCTTGTTGCGATTTTAGAACTGTTTGTGCCGCCCAGTGAAAAGGCTGCATTTGAACATTTGTTAAAGGAAATAATCAAACGGGCAACTCAGGTCAAGGCGCATTACATTAAAGCCTGGACCCTTGTTCCTGAATGGGAAGAATTATTTACACATTATGGTTTCAAAGTTCGAGATTCTTCCTTTTCTCCCACTACTTACAAGAATAATACAGACCTTCCAAATGAGTTGTTTACAGAGGATGGCAACTGGTATATGTCGCTTGGAGATGGTGATATCTGTTATTATTTTTGAGTGTACGAACTTTAGCAGACAAGGCACGTTATACAATCGTGATAACTAAAAAATCCTTTCTAAGAGACAGGCAAATATTGCTTTTGAAAACCTGCCTGTGGGGCTAAGTGAACCACCTTCATTTATACTGACCCTTTTTAATGCATAACGATCCAGGTGTTTTTTGCTAGTATGATCCCCGCGAACAGCGGTTGCACATGAATAACCGGCTTCCTGAACCATTTTCTTTATTTCGGCATTATAATCTCCATTTGGATATGAGAAAAGATATACTGGCTTGCCAATATTTTTTTCTATGATTTTCTTTGACTCGATTAATTCATGCCTGATTTGGTCATTGTTTAAATTAATCAGAAGGTCATGAGATAGACCATGAGAACCGAAATCAATACCATATTTACTCATTTCATTAATTTCATCCCAGTTGAGCATCCACCTTGTGTTATCCCATTTTTCAATATCCAGACCACTTTCCTTTTTCATTTCATTTGCGACAATATTAATAAATTTATCGCCAAGCATCATCATCTTCACCATGAAGCTGTAAGAATCTCTGTTATCCAGACTAAAATTATGTTCTTCGAGACCCTTGACAGATTGTGACAAGTTGTTTTCACGCAAAATCCTTTTAAAAATATTTATAGCTTTTTGGGGCCATAAATCGCTCTCGCCAAGAAGCAGACTAACCTCAATAAAAATGGGCAATTTATTGGTTTTGATAAGATCAGTTGACAGGAATATAGAGGCAGGCACGTTAAATTTGTTCAAAATTGGGTAAGCATAAAGGTAATTGTCCTGCCAGCCATCGTCGAATGTGACCACAGCTGATTTTCGGGGAATTGGCAACTTATTCTCTAAAATCTCTGACAGTTTCTCCAATGACAGCAAATTATAATGTTTGGATAAAAACTTCATTTGTTGGTTAAAAAATTCCTTTGTAACACACATACCCGGCTGAGCTTCTGCTTTTTTCTTATCTTTATTATCCAGCACACGATGATACATCAGAATAACAAGGTTCCTTTGAGGGGAAATTATTCTGCAAAAAAAGGAATAAATTGCCAAAAAACCAGAATAGTATATTATAGTCGCAAGGGAAATCTTTATTATTTTCCTTAGCAAGGCCATTAATTTATCCTTTGAACAAACACGAGGTAATCTTTAGAATATCATCATCAGTTAAATATGGATGAGTGGGTAAGCTTATAAGTTTATCCACTACTATCTGGGCACCTGGAAAACAGTCATCGTTTGACGCCAGAAATTTTTTGACACCTGGAATCTGGCGTATAGTCGAGGGATACATAGTAGAGGCGACTATTCCCTGTCTTTTCAAGGAGATTTCAACTTTGTCGCGATCGGTTTTATCAGAACATAACAAGGGCAAACGCAAATAAAAAGGGCATTTATTTTTGTCATATCCGGGTATCATATATTGACTCATTTTTAAAAGACTCTCTGCCAATTTGTGTGCATTTTTAGCTCGGGCAACATTTACTTTCATCAGATTATCCATAAGAACAGCGCCTGCGCATATTTGTAGGTAGGTGAGCCGTTTAAGGTCGAAATCCTTATCAAAAACTGTTTCTCCTAAGCCAAGAAATGGAATCATAGCAGGCAACCAATATAACCTTGGCCTTAATAGCAAAATATATAATATAATTTTTAACAAAACACAAGTCTCATTTATCAAGCCGGGTTTGTTTATAACCTTCATATTATTTTCAACATATAAAGCAATTTTATCATTGTCAGTTACCAATATACCACCCGAATAGGTCGACATATTTTTTCCACGTCCTAAACTGTAAAATCCAACATCACCAAGAACTCCGGAGGGTTTACCCTCATAGCTTGATCCCATTGACTGTGCAGCATCGTCAATTAAGAATATCCCTTTATCTCTGGCAATAGACCAAAGCCTCTGCCAATCGCTTATTATACCGAAAAGGTTGCTGGCTACTATTGCCAACACTTTTGTAAAATTAATGTTGGATAGTTTGTCATAATTGTAGTCCATTGTCATAGGGTCGATGTCTACCAGTCTAATTTTGAGTCCACTCCGGGCAATAGCCGCAGGTACGGAAAAACATGTATAGGCAGGAATGACCACTTCATTTCTGGTGTCATCCGTCTGCTTTGATAACGCCTTCAGGATGAAAACCAGAGCTGTCCTTCCTGAGTTAAAAAAATAGCAGTACTTAGCATTTGTATAGTTTTTTACAGCATTTTCAAACTGTTCTGAACAGTTACCCTTGAGCAAACGCAGATTGACCGCTTGAATAATGTCACGAAACGAGATTGGCGTTCCGGCAGGCGGTATCAAATGAAACATATAGCTCTTAGCTCCAGGAAATGAATTGTTATTACGCCTATCATATTTATCATGGAAAGTTTTTTATAACTTTTGGTCCAAGGAAATTCGCAATTGGCAATGGCAGTTTCCGCCACAGCTTGATGAAAATGCGGTACTTGGGATTATCCGGGTTTATAGCGGGCATCTCTTTTGTTTTATTAAGATAATATTGCCAGACTAATGGAGTGGGAGTTGACACCCACTGTTTTTTAAAACTAAAGGTAGGGGAATTTAGCGTGGAACGACCGAAATCAAAATGTCTATACCCCTGCTCACATCCTTTTTTAATGACTTCCCAATAAAGAGCATGATTGGGACAGTATTTAAAAAAGCTTCTATAAGCTGAGGCCGAAGGTACATAGAGACAGTCTTTAAACGACAGAACCAACCCTCCAGCAATCGCTATTTTATCTTTTCTAACAAGAACTAATTGCGCCATATCTGGAAATGTTTCCAATATAGTTTTAAAAAACTTAAATCCCCAAACCGGCGTTCCCAGGTCATGCATTTTCCATGAGAATATTTTATAGAAATCGGGTAATAACTCAATGCCTCCAAATTCAGTTGTTAATTCAGACTTCTGGGATTTTCTTATTTGATTCCTCAACTTAGCATTGAAACTTTTCCATATTTTATCAGGGTCACTATCGAGTTCTAATAAAAAAGTTACTTTATCCTGACGGATAGCGAGATTATGGTCCCCAGCCTTTACTGATCTAAGTTCCATAAACTGAGCCTTCTCGCTTTGGGTAATACTCTTGGCTTTATCCAGAAGCAGTTTTTCTGTGTCGTGGTCATCAGCACAGACACCACCATAATCGATCCAGGGCAATGATATTAAATAGCGTGATCGCCACCAGGTTTTCACAATAACTAAAGGCAGTATACCTTTTATATGATTATCTTCTATTGCAAGTAAATACCTGGGCTTGTGATCAAGCCCTTTTTCCATCACATTTAACCACCCAATATGATGAGTAATAGCTGCGCCAGGTGAATTGCTAACATACTTCGACCAGGCTGTTTTATAATCGTTAGTGTATTCTATTATTTTTATCATATTCTATTCACAAAAGATTAGGTCATTTAAATCTATGAATATTTTATATTCTTTACATTAATTTTAAAAAAAATCCTATAATATTCTTTCAAATACCCAACGAAGTTCGATATAAACCTTCTGTCTTAAACTCAATTCATGACCACCCTGGTGATTCTGCTTTAAATAATCAAGGATTTCACTTGCAGGTACAAACCAGCCATCTCTTGAAGCCAGGTCTTTTAGGCGTTCTTTTGTAGTCTCATTTAAAACACCATCGCTGCAGAAACCGGAAGCAAAATGAGTATAGACAATACATACTCCTCCTTCTTTTTCCAGCCTGTCTAAATTTTCTGTGCACAGCAATCGATTAAACTCGTCAACGTCGCTCCCATAAGATGTGTGAAACCAAAAATTAACATAGGGTTTCTCAGGGTTGTGATAGGGGATAAAGGGATTAACTTTGGTAATGTTAATTTCATGAAAACTAAAATTTACTACATAGGAGATGTGCTTTTGGGCAATATCGCCCCAAAAATATTCCGACCCTGGAATATGACCATAAAATTTTTTATCTTCTTGAAATAAATTATACAAAATTTTCAAAGGCAACAAATCTAGTTTATCAGCACCCCAATATAAGTCATCTATATTCATAAAGTGATTTATATGAATTTTTGGATAATGACCAATTATATTTTTAAATTTTTCAAAAGATTCCAGAATCTCTAGTCGCTGAGAACTGCCGCCACGAGAACCATGTGAAGCGATTTCAAATCCTTTTTCCTGAAGGTTCAAGATAAACTCAGTATATACAGAGTCACTCAGAGTTCTCCCCTGACTGGCCAGAATTTCCGGTTCATTGGTTGGTAATACCCATACTGTTTTTGTTGTAAGTAAACCGAGTTCATAGAGGTAATCGTATACGGGTTTGACATTTTTTACAGTAGACCCATCTGTATCATCACAGATCGTAAAAGCGAATTTTTTTCCATCTGGAAAGGAGTTTGGTTCATATTTCGGCGGCAGAAGGAAAACACCAATGGTTATACTTGGAATTACTACTATAACCAATAGCGCAACTATTTTCTTTTTGGCGGTGATCTTCATATTTTTATGCTCCTATGACGCTGATTTGTTCTCAGTTATTGTATTGTTATGTTTATCAATTTTATCTTTGCTATTCTTGTTTTGATTATAAACTAGAATTAAGGTAAAGGTATAAAGAGTCCATAAATGTGGGTAATACGCTGTTGATAAAAATGTAGCGCAGGCAAAATATGCAATTAAACTGCCAATGATTGAATTAGCCATATATTTTGATAAATTGTCGCCGCCTTCGCCCACTTTTCGATTTTTTATTCTATAAAGCAACTTGAAAGCAATAATTATCATTGAAAAATAAAAAAATGAACCCAATATCCCGAGTTCTGCTATAATCTGAGGAAAAGTTCCATGCAATACCCTTCCCCATTCAGTGTTAGGATCTCGAGTTCCTCCTCTTATATATTTCGGCAAATGAACACCGCAATTACCTGCTCCAACTCCAACAATTGGATAATCTTTAAACATTCTGAAACCAGCCTTCCAGTATCTGATTCTATTGTCAGCTGTGCCCATGTCTATTTCCTGTATAGTTTTGGCTTCATCCCAATAGCTCGATGGTGCAAACAAATACATAGCAGCCACTATTGATATAATCACTCCGAAAGAAAGCAGTTTTCGTTTACCACTAAAAATACAATAAAGTAATAGACAGGCAAGTCCAATAAACCCTCCTCTTGAAAAACTGCTGATAACAGCAAGCACAAAAGTTGCCAATAGTATTGCGCTAATAATTTTGACTTTTCTTTTAAAATAAAATAACCCAAAAAAAGTAAATGGAATCATAGTATTGATTATAAGAGCAAAATCGTTTTCATCGCCTATATAGCCATGGCTTACAACACCGCTGGTATATTGACCTCCGGAAATATGTTGTTCATTAACGAATGTAATAATTCCATTAACGGCGAAATAAAAATGTATTAATAGTAATATCCAAATAATCTTATTGAGTTGGCCTGAAGAATTAATAACGTTCGTTGCAATAATGAATATTACGAAAAATATCGCCATGTCAAAAAATTCCTCGTAAGCATAAAAATTGTTTTCGGCTGTTACAACTGTAATGCCAATTACTCCCATAAAGGCTAGAAAACACCAAGACAACATACTCCATTTAATTTCAGCCTTTGATATGAAGAGTTTTAAAAGCCAGGCTATAAGGGTGACAATCTCGATTAACATAGTAAGCCTTAGAACACGCAAAGCGGGAATAAAATCATATGGCCTAAGATAGCTATAAAAGAAAAACAAATAGATGCCGTAGTAAGGATTCCTTAATATGTATATGGAAACAATAATAGCAGGAACAATCATGATGATTGCCCATCCGAATTTAAACGGAAATAGTGGTAGAACCAAACCAAAGACAACGATTATAAGAATTAATGCAATTATTCTAATATGTTTTGGGGTGATAATTTGGATATCTCTGGTGAGCTTTTCCCGATGAACAGGTTCATGTTTTCTAAACATTAATTTCTATTCCAGTCTTTTAATGTTTTATCTAAAATATTCTGGCTTTTTCATGGCTTGTTACGGCGAAATAGACCTAAAGTTCTAATCATTCTGGATCCGACTTTTTCTGTCAACAGGCAGTAAATCTGGCTTCGTATTTCAGCTAGTTTTGCCAGTTCCTGTGATGTATAGAACCCGATAAAATATAGTACAAAAGGAAAAGAAACAGCTATACTTAATTTTACTGCCAACGACACTGCAACATGGGATGGATTGAAAAAACTTGCTATGATATATAACACCAGGGCAATCAAACTCATTTTGGTTATACGACCAAATTCATAGCGTATATAATAAAGTTTTTGAGATGGGAAGTAAATAAAAATCATAAGAAAAAGAAAAGATATTGCGGTAGTAAGGGCTGCTCCCCAGATATGAATAGAAGATATGAGGAGGTAATTCGCTCCTATATTTAATCCAGCCCCAATTAAAGTAGCATAGGCCAGGTATTTGGTTTTTTTCTCAAGGTGAATGCCAAATTGTATGTATTGGAAAGCCCCGTAAAATATATAACCCAACAAGATTGTTGATACATATTGATAAGCTCCATGGAATTTAGGATCAGCAACCAGTTTGATTACGTCTTTGATAAGGACCGCAATTCCCAGCGAGACGAAAATTTCAATAAACATAAAATATGTGAAAATTACAGCATAGATATTTTTTGCGTTCGGCTCCTTGATCAAATCAAATCTCTTTGGTGCCCACATCAATAGAAAAGGAGACAATACAAGCAAATTCGTCACAAAACCAAACTTGTAAGCCAAAGAGTAAATACCCACATCAGATAGTGAGGTTAATCGCTGTAAGATGAATCGATCCCCGAAATGTAAAACGAACATTCCAAACCAACTCCACATTATAGGTAACCCATATTTCAGCATTGCAGATAATAACTTAAATGAATAAGACAACCGCACCCGGCGAAAGATATAGATCATAAAGAAGATATTTGCTGTCACAGTTGCTATTAGGCTGCTTAATAGTATTCCCATAATCCCCATTTTAAGATACACAATAAAAATAATATTTAAGAATAAAGATAAAAGCAGTTTTGCGAAATTGACAGAGACATATAGAACTGATTTTTGCTCTATGCGAATGAAAGCTCGCGGAATCTCATTGCTTAATTGAATCACAGTAGTAATAAATATGATATTAAAAAAACGATAATAATCTGTGGAATTAAATACAAGAGCCGATATTTGTTTTGAGAGGAAAAAAAGTCCAACCAAAACAGATAAAGAGACTACCCATATTGTAATCATAGCTACGCTTATTACTTGTTTTTTTTTCTCCTCGTCATCGTATTCGAAGTAGTATCTAATTACAGAATGGGTGACCCCCATGCCCAAAAACATACCGATAATATAGCTGGTTAGATCAATTAATTCTAAAATACCATAATCCGATGTCGAAAGATAATAGGTATACAAAGGGATCATAAAAAAGCTGATGCCTTTACCCAATACATCGCCTATTCCATAAATGATCGAATGTTTGGCGACGCCTTTGATTATATTAAACATAATTATCCCTAGTTAATGCTTCAGTAAAGTTCCTCTTACATCGAAAGGCTTTAGATGCAATATCCGGCTTTTTTACACAAGATACTGAAGAATCAGGCCTATTTTGAAAAATGTTTAAAAGTAATTTAACAATTAGCCAAGCACATAAATTGCAGGCATTATTCAGAGAGACTTTTTCTAACATATCGGCTCTTAACTCCCAAGAATAATATCTCAATACTTTTTTGGTTTATCATTGAGACCATCTTTTCACCAAGGTTTAATCATGGAAAAGATTTACCACGAAGTTGGCATAAATAGAGCATTATTTGCAATAAAATATCCATCCCAAACGAAGAGTTTATTCCTTCTTTACTTGAACTTTCTGTTATAATTAGATTGCCTATGATAGGAAATTTTCAATTCCAACTTCCATATGTTTAAAAGAGATAATATCAATAGACGCAATTAGCTTATTCTTTTAATGATTATAGGATCAATTATATATTAACTTTTCTGGCTGGGTTTCCCAGTACTGTGGTGTTGTCAGCTACATCCTTTAATACTACACTTCCAGCACCAACAGTACAATTTTTTCCAATATTCGCCAGTATTACTACATCCTGACCAATCCAGGAATTTTTGCCGATATGTATCACTTCATGTTCTTCTTCAATTTCTTCTTGTTTCACTCTTTGACCGGGACGACCATGTTGATATTTGCCAGAAATAATAGAACACCTTGCTCCCAAAAGCACATTTTCTCCAATGTCCGCATAACCTATAAATGTATGATAACCAATGGCCACACCAGAACGGATAACATTTTCCCGATGAGTTAACATACTACCAAGTAAAAAATGTGCATCAGGAGAAACATTTGTGCAGACCGCCCAATAATATGCTTTACGCAAATATATACCGACTATCGTTGGGCATATAGATAATATTTCTGCGCATGCACTGAATATTCTTCCTTGATTTTTATGAAAGATAATTATATCAAGCCACGTTAGAAGTATTAATGGAAAAACCGCCAAAACTCCTAAAATGAAGAAAAATCTTTTAAAGATATATCTGATCATATTTTAATCCAGAAGCAATTTTCACATCAAATTTTACAATCGCTCAAAAACGGAATCAGTGTTAATGTTCTGAGAAGCATAGACACCTCATCGAAATTATTTCTTATTTCATCGGAACACATTGTCGGCTATAGATATGTTCCGGGGAAATGAATTAAACCTATATGCAAAGACAAATCAATCCGTTTCACTTAAGAGGCATGTGACTTTTCTACGCCCATTAAAACAAAGTATAGATAAAAGGGGCCAGCGCAGAACTCTCTGCAAATATGATGAGAGCTCCCAGAAGCACTAAGAATATCACAATAGGTGCCAGCCACCATTTTTTTCGTACTCTAAGAAACTCCAATAACTCGAAAAATGTTGACAACTTGGACATATAATCACCCTTCCAGTTGATATAAGAGATATTCTTCAACTATTTCTATTATATATTCCGCTACGACTCTATTGCCACATTCGTTAAAATGATTATCAATATGCCCATACATCACCTGGCCATGCTCTGCAATTTTGCGCATGTGTTTTAATGGGTCTATTAGGTGTAACGACTTTGACTCGAACATGTCTCCTAAAATAGTATTGGGTTGGTCGATATATACTGAATCTAACTTAATATCAAACATTTCTACATATCTGTAGAATTCATCTTTATGAACTTGATAAGGAGCCGGCAACAACACAAAGAATACAGGTGTCCCATTCTCGGCAAAAACATGTTCAATTTCCTGGCAGATTTCTACGGTTATTTGCCAACGTTTAGAATCTTTTTCACTTAACATAAAAACCGAGGGAAAGTAAGCGGCGGTGAGACCAATCCTGGAACGAATCGTCTGAAATCTGTTTTTTAATAGGACAAACAAGTGGGAACTTGTTTCTAAAAGATCGTTGATAGGATAAAAAACATTGATTTTTAGTTCACTCCATTTCAGACTACGGGGGAAGCGAAAATGATGTTGAGCTGAAACCACTTCTGGCGAAAAGGAACTTTGCTTGTTTATAACTATATCGTTAGCAGCATATATGAAAATAATTCCTAAATCATACTTTCTCTTTGCTAACGCCAATTTCGCTTCCATCAGGTAATGGTTTGGACCCCATGCTCCAACACCATCGTTTACCGCATCAACTCTCTTACGATATTTATCACTTAATGTCCTTCGTATTACTTGAGGCATAGTATATCTGTTCTCAACCTGTACCGCTTCTAGATAAGAGTCACCAATTGTTATTATTGAGATATCAGGTCCGGCACCTATTTCATTTTCAGCAGAATAATTAATCCTGTAGCCATTACTGTCTGTTACAAAATGAACAGTCCCTTCTCCCGTGTTTATCTGTGTGTTTGCATTTTCCATGTGACGCCAACCAATCGTTTCATCGGGGCGCCATACGTGATGGCTATGAACGATTAGTTGTTGAGGTGTAACAATCCGAACTAAAATTTCACCAATCAATAAACTGACTACTACAGACAGGATTAAAAGACCAACATTTTTAATACTGTTTTTCACAATCTCTCCGATCGTACTCCTTCAATTCCCTGTGATTCCAATAACTTGTTTGCGATTGAGTTGGTATTAATTCAATAAAACGTTTCCCTAACAGTTTTGATACAACACTTATAAAGGTAAACACTAAATAAAACAAAATGGACATCATCATATGAGACATGAACCAACCAATAATCATGGCAAATGCCATCCATGCTTTTTGAAGAGGTTTCAAAACAGTTGGAATGAAAACTCCCAGAATAATCAGTACTGCGCCAGCACTCAGGAAATATGGAAACAAATCCTTCTTGAAAAGCCACTGAATCAGACTTATAATGACCAAAACAATACCTACAGTTAATGCAAACTTCACCAGGTCTTTTCTGGAACTACTGATATTTTTAAGTTCGCTTAACATATCATACCTTAATCCAATTCATACTCTTTCTGCCAATCAGAATCATCCTCGAGCGCTTTTTGATGCCGCTTATCAAGGAGGTAGTTACCCATGATAAGGTAATCCATTTTGGTGCGCATAAAACACTTGAAGGCATCCCCCGGAGTGCATACTATCGGTTCACCTCTAACATTGAAGGAAGTATTTATAATAACGGCGCAACCATAGTCTTTCTCAAGCCTGGATATCATCTTATAGAAGAGTGGATTAGTATTTTCATGTACTGTTTGAATTCTCGCTGAGTAGTCAATATGAGTAATAGCAGGAATATCAGATCTAACAACTTTCAATTTATCAATGCCAAAAAGTTCTTTTTCATCTTTACTCATTATTTTCCGCCGTTCCTTTCGTACGTTTGCTACAAGAAGCATGTATGGACTTTCATGGCTAATTTCAAAGTAGTCGGATACTTTCTCGGCAAGCACCGCCGGAGCAAATGGGCGAAAACTCTCACGATATTTTATTTTAAGGTTCATTACTTCTTGCATCTGAGGTGAACGTGCATCACCAATAATAGATCTAGATCCCAGAGCTCGGGGACCAAACTCTACCCGCCCTTGAAACCAACCAATCACTTTCTCAGCGGCAACTAAATCAGCTATTTTTGGGGGAATTTCTTCAGTAGTAAGCTCCTCGAATGGAATGTTGTGTTCCTCTAAAAAGTCCTTGATGAAGCCGTTTTCGAATTGAGGACCAAGGTAAGAGCCTTGCTGAAAATCATTTTTTCCGTCGATGGTCCTTTTATTACCAAGGTATTGGTACCATACATATAAAGCTGCACCAAGAGCTCCGCCGGCATCTCCGGCTGCTGGTTGAATCCAAATGTCGTCGAAGAGTCCTTCACGAAGGAGTTTTCCGTTGGCCACGCAATTGAGCGCTACTCCTCCGGCCAAACACAAATACTGTTGTTTTGTTTCCTTCTGAATATACTTACTCATACGCAGGACTATCTCTTCAATTACATCCTGGATGGATCTGGCCAGATCCATCTCTCGTTGCGTCATAGGTGATTCGGGCTTTCTCGGAGGACCACCAAATAGTTTATGAAATTTTCCGTTGGTCATTGTCAGACCTGCGCAGTAATTGAAGTATTCCATGTTCAGTCTGAAAGAACCATCTTCCTTCAGGTCGATCAACTCTCTAAGAATTAAATCTTTGTACCTCGGTGTACCATAGGGTGCCAACCCCATCACCTTATACTCACCAGAATTAACTTTAAATCCAGTGTAATAGGTAAACGCTGAATAGAGAAGTCCAACAGAGTGGGGGAACTTTATATCGGCCATTATTTGTATATGATTATCTTTCCCAATACCATAACTGGTTGTAGTCCATTCGCCGACACCATCAAGGGTCAAGAAAGCCGCTTCCTGAAACGGAGAAGGGAAAAAAGCGGATGCTGCGTGAGAATCATGATGTTCTGTGAAAATTATCATTCCTTCGTAATCCAAATGTTTTTTTATTAAATCTTTAATCCAGAGCTTCTGTTTAATCCACAATGGAATAGCCTTTAAAAATGAGGCAATTCCAATGGGAGCGTACGTAAGATATGTCATTAAAATACGTTCGAATTTAAGGAATGGTTTATCGTAGAAGGCCACAAAATCTAGGTCGTGTCCCGTTAAATCATTATTTTGCAAACAGTAATTAATGGCATTTACAGGGAAAGAAAAATCGTGTTTCTTTCGTGTAAATCTCTCTTCTTGAACAGCCGATACTATTTTACCATTTTGCACTAAACAAGCTGCACTATCATGGTAAAAAGCTGAAATTCCAAGTATTTTCATATGTTAATTTGCCCACTAATATCGTTCATAATACAAGTAAATTATCAATTCATATATCGACCAAATTATATTTAACTTATCCCCTTGTCAATAAAAAAATTGCCAAATCTAAAGAATAGATAAAAATATTTGACAGTGGACTACAATTTTTGTAAAAAATAGACAAATGGCGAATTTCATAATGTATTATGAATTTGAAAAGAAATAAGGTGCCCAATTTCATTCAGGCAATTAGTTTTTTCAAATCCCAACTTAATGGTTGATAAGCTCCAGGTCAAGCAGATGTATGTCATGTATATCAAAAAGGGATGTAGGTATAACATTAAGCAGTTTTAGCCAGATAGAATTACAGGCTCCTCAGAATCGGGCTTGTGGATATAAACCTGATTGTTTGCAAGATATAAGAGGGTTGATTGTGTGGTTATTGATTCACTGCCGATAGATCTTTATTTTAGTTGTTGTTTAATATTCCGATATTATTTAAAATGAATTGAGTTGTTAATAATATGTTAAGTCTGTTTTTATTAACCAATTCATCTAAGCAATGGCGTGGTTTTGGAGAAATATTATATGACTAAAAAAGCGTTTATTATCCTGATTTCAATATTGCTGTTTACTTTTGCATTTACTTTTGCAATCAAGCAATACAAACCAGAAATAACGATCGCATCAAACCTTAAGGATTTTCCATTGCAAAAAGATGGTTGGGTTGGTCAGAGAGACAATGTGGCATCTTTTGTTGTCGATATGCTGAATCCCGAGGAGATATTTTCCGCAACTTATACAAATACAGCCGGCATAAAGATAAATCTCCTGTTTGATTATTTCTCTCCTCAAACAAAGGGAGGACCTCATTCGCCTCGTAACTGTATGCCGGGCTCAGGCTGGATAATAGATAATGTCGAAAAACGGGAAATAGTTTCAAACGGACGTACTATCAACGCTGGTCGGTTTTACTTAAGACTTCATGAATCCAGCCAGGTGATGGATTTCTGGTATATTACAAGATATGGCGATACTCACAGTGATTATATATATAAACTTTATTTGATGGCAGGTTCTTTAACTTTCAAACCTACCGATGTGGCATTTGTCCGAATCCTTAGCGATAACAACAAAGAAAGCTTGCAGGCGCTGGATGAGTTTGAAAAAGTGTTTGTTAAGGAGATATATAAGCATTTGCCGTTTAATTAGATCGATTTAACTAAACCATTCCACCGTTTTTTCGAGGCCCTCATCAAAATCAATTTCAGGTTCATAGTTAAGGATTTCTCTTGCTTTTGAAATATCAGCAAGCGAATGTTTTATATCGCCGATTTTATCAGGTCCATGTGATGGAGGGATATCTGTGCCGATGATTTTGTTAAGCTTTTCCGCCAATTCATTGAGTGTATATGCCTTGTTACAGGCAATATTGATTACATTACCAGTAGCCGCTTTTTTCTCGCAGGCGAGTATATTGGCATCAACCACATTATCTATGTAAGTAAAATCTCTGGATGTTTCGCCATCACCCCAAATTGTTGGCTTTTGATTACTTTTGAGAAGATTGATAAATTTGGGAATTATGGCTGAATACTGGGAAAATGGGTTCTGACGGGGGCCGAAGACATTAAAATATCTTAAGGCTACAGTTTCCAGCCCGTAAAGCTGGTAAAAATTCATGCAGTATTCCTCGCCTGCCAGTTTGGTTATAGCATAGGGAGATTTTGGTATCGGTTTCATGCTTTCCTCTTTTGGCATAACCGGTGAATCTCCATATACCGACGATGATGAGGCATAGACTATACGCTGAACCTCATTAAACCTGGCAGCTTCAAGGATATTCAAGGTGCCGTTTATATTGACCTCGGTAGTTGTGAGCGGATTATCAATTGAGCGCGGTATCGATGGCAGAGCCGCCTGGTGAAGGATATAATCAATTCCCTTGGTAGCTTTAGCCACGGTCCAGAAATCGCGGATGTCGCCCTCGATTAGCTCTATATCCTTTAGAAACGGTTCCAAATTCGATCTTTGCCCGGTAGCAAAATTATCCAGCACCCTGACCGAATAGCCTTTTTCAACCAATTTCTTTACTATATTAGAGCCGATAAAACCTGCGCCGCCTGTAATCAGAAATCTCAATACTGCCTCCTGTATTTTTAATCAATATGATCTTCTAAAGAACATTTTATCATATACCATATTTTAGAGTATAAATCTCTAGATATAAAGGAAAATTTTGATACCATTAGCGAGATTTCAAATATGAATTGAAAAATCTCGTTACTTGCGGATATTTAATGAAAAATTACCGAGCAACCAGCAAGAACAGCTAAAAAAGCCGTAACTCTCTTTGATTTGTATCCTGCTTTCTTATTTCCATCATGTCCGGAACCGGAGCTTGCTTTGCCTTGCATTTAACATCAGGCAGTAAAAACAGTTCAAAAAGATTGATGTTGTAAGCTCTTGCCAGGTTGATTAAAGTAGTCAGGCTGGGATTGCCGGTACCTGTTTCGATGTCTTCCAATTGCTCGCGATCGATTAAACTCAATTGAGCAATCTCATCGAGTGTAAAGCTAAGATTTGTTCTAATTGAACAGAGATTCTTCCCGAACGATGATAAATACTTTCTTATTTCGCCATTCATTAATTAACCCCTTCGCTAAAATTTTAATCTAAATAGGCAGCGCATATTTTATAATTGAAAGTATTGCCCTATCTTTGTCTAAGATATTTTTTCCGGACTGTTTGTCAAGAAATATCTTCATTTTATCAGTAAATAATTTCGTAGCAAAAACAAATGAAGGGTGTAAACGGCGGTTGAAAGATGTACCGTCTCTAAAATCCAATAATCCCAGGCTCGCTATTAATCCAAGATAAACCCATATAAAAATGTAACTTCCTTTTAAGGTATAAGAAAGTTACTAACAAACCAAGCTCCGTTCACACGGGGCTTTTTCAATTCAAACAAAAGGAGTATTTCATGAAAGTCAAAGTGTTAAAGCTTGGCGAAGCCGCTAAGGAAGTCGAGATTCAAGATGGAGCGACTTTGCAGCATGTCATCCAGGCATCGGGGTTCAACCGTGAACACATGACTGTCACACTCAACGGACATCCAGCATTCGATACATCGCCGGTTCAAGATGGTGATGTCATCACGATGAATCCGCATATCAAAGGAGGGCAAAATTGATATGGGAGCAGGTAACCGCTCAAATCAGGTTCCATTCCCAGAAGCTTAATATACCGATTGAGACTATACAACTTTCAGATGATAGCTACCAATCAAGCGACTATGAGGGGTTACAGGTCCTATTCAAAATAAATACAGATGAACCGGTAATACTGAACGAATCCAGTCTTCAAGTAGGTTATCCACTCAAAGAAGACAATCTCAAAGCCGTCACAAAAGCTCTGATGATCATCTCCCGGCTTTAGCTAAAACATATCACCAAAGAAAAAGGGATCAGCTGAAGAAGCTGGTCCTTTCTGGTGTCGAGCAAAGAAAGACCTCTCTTCAAGAATCAATTCAACAAGCAGAGTATACTCTTGATAGCCTGAATCGTCAGATATTCGAGTTGTCCAGAAACCGCAATCTTGATAAACACATACTGACACTGCTGGAAAAGCCAATCATCCCGCTTAACAAAAAGATTCTGGATGGATATGCTAACGTTAAGAAACTTGTTCCCGGATTGTACCAGTCAATCCAGTTTGATGATCAGCACATAAGAGCCAAGACTCATCAAGTTAATATCAATGTCGATGGCGAGGATTTTAACATTGGTATTCTACTCATTGAACTCGATCTATCGAAAGGGCAGGCTAAAATCTATAACCTGACAAACACAGTCAATGGTTATCCGCATCCTCATGTAAACGACAATTCAGAGATTTGCCTGGGCAACATTTCAGCGGGGTTACGCCAGATGCTGGGCGAGTTCGAGATATACGGGGCTTTGGAGCTTCTGCACAAGTTCATACACGAATACAACGAGGACGACGCCTACCAGAAGATTCAGTATTGGAACGATCCTGATTACTGTGAAGAGGACGACGAATATGAACGTTGCCGTGAATCCGGCAGTTACGGTAGGATTTGTTTAGATTGCAGCGATAGTTACTGTCCCTATTATGAACGAGCGCTTGAGGAATGCATCGAGAACATATCATTTGAGAACTGTGTAACCTGCCGTGATCGGTGTGAGGCAGGAATCGAGCTGTTGCAGGAATGTCATGATGAAAACCCCCAAAACTGCATGATCTGCAGCTACTCAAGTTGCCCATACTACAAGAAATCAGAAGAAGGAGTCACCAATGAAACAGTTACAGCCTGAATTCACAGTGCATATCGATGCAGAAGCTTGGGTAAAGTTTCAGTACTGGGTCAAGCTGGCCGCTGAAGACGAAGTCAGCGCGTTGGGACTTGTTGATGAAATCAATGATAACGGTAAAATAACCGGGCTTCTGATATCTGAAATATACCTCGTAGAACAGACTGTTAATAGAGCGGAAACCACGCTTGATGACAAGGCGGTCGCCAACCTTATGATTCAGTTAGCAACTGAAGGAATAGACGGTTCTCGATTAAAATGCTGGATTCACAGTCATGCGGGAATGAAAGCCTTCTGGTCAACTACAGACGATGAGTGCTGTTCAATGCTGGCTAATGGTTCTTACTCGGTCTCAATCGTCACGAACATCCGTGGAGACATATTGACACGGCTGGATGTTTACAACCCATGCCATTTAACGCTGGATAAAGTACCAACCCAGATTCATTACCAGTGTTCTGAAGAGTTGGAGGAACTGTACACAGCCGAATTTGAAGCCAAGGTAAAAAGAACAGGTATAGTCATTAAAAAGAAAAACCGGTTTATTCCTACTATGGATTTTACTTGTGAGGAGGAGCTCGAACTTGCCTTTGAACAGGGCTGCATAAACATGTTTGAGTACGAGCAGTTATCCGGGCATTCAATATTCGATGATTACTAAGGAGGTTTCATGGATGAAAGATATATAAGGCAACAGGAACTGGTGAATCAGGAAAAACTGGCAAACCTGCATGTAACGATAATAGGCTGTGGAGCGGTGGGAAGTTTCACATCCTTATCTTTGTGTAAGATGGGAGTTGGTCAACTGACCTTGATTGATCATGATAAGGTTAGCATCGAGAATCTGCCAAACCAGTTCTATCGTGGGAGTGATTTGGGCAAAAAGAAAGTGGATGCCTGTTCAGATCTGATTCGACAATTCGACAGACAAATCCCGATAGTTACGCTGGCTCGACCTTTTATCAAACAGAAGCTGGAATCTGATATCGTGATATCAGCTGTTGATTCGATGGATGTCCGCAAGCGTATCTGGAATACAGTGGTCGCTCGTAGAACGGTGAAGCTTCTGATTGATCCGAGAATGGCGGCGCAGGTGATTCAGGTTTATTCGGTAAAGCCGGGTGTTCCTAATGGATCAAAAGCCTATGAAGCTACATTGGTCGATGACTCTGAAACTCTTGAGGAACGCTGCACAGCCCGGTCGATTATCTATTCAGTTCTGCCTTTAGCTGGATTGGTCTGCAGACAGGTTGCTGTGGTTGCCAATGATGAATGGATTGAGCCTGCGTTGACCTTGGATCTTAAGACGCTCTCACTAATTCATAAAGGGGTACGTGTATGAGTAAAATCTGGAAAGCTGTTATAGCTGTAGTCGCGGAGATAATTCGAGGGTTAGTCTGTAGGAGGCAAGGATGAAGGAAAATGATGTTGAAGAGCTCGCTAAGTCGGTTGGGACGCTCGTGGAGAAGATACTCAAGCTGGTATTGAGTAAGGAGGAAGGTGAGCCTGAAGTAGACGATGATTCTGAATAAAAAACGGGGAGCCGAGTGACTCCCCGTTAGTTATTTTTTAAATTTGATTACTTTAGCAGAAGCATCTTCCTGGTTTCAGTGAATTTCTCAGCTTGAATTCGGTAGAAGTAAATACCAGAAGGCAAATCACCGGCATTCCAAATAATCTTATGATATCCTGGTGCTTGATGATTGTCAATTAATATTGCCACTTGTCTCCCAAGAATGTCAAATATTGATATTTGCACATATGATGCTTCAGGCAATCCATATTCTATCTTGGTTATAGGATTAAAAGGATTAGGATGATTTTGATTAATGAAGAAATCAGCTGGTATTGCATATGTGTATTCATAGATGCCTGTCACACTAGTGTAATGATTCATTGATTATTTAACTAAAATTTGTTATATTTGTCATAGAGAAACAAAAAGGAGTTAAGCTATGGCAAGGCAAGGTAAAAAGCTAAAATTAACAAATGAAGAGAGAAATGAGCTTATTACAATGAGTCGATCAATGGTTTTACAATATCGATATGTATTAAGAGCCAAAATTATATTGCAGTGGTCTGAAGAAAAGACACTTAGCGAAAGCGAATTATTATTATCAACAAGCAGGCCGACTATTGTAAAATGGCGAAAAAGATTTTCAGAAAAAAGAATAGATGGTTTAATGGATGCCCCAAGGCCAGGAAAGACTTCAGCTATAGCGCCCGAAGTAAGCGCAAAAATTATTGAATTAGCCTGTAGAAAGCCGGGTAAGGGTTATACCAATTGGAGCCAGAGAAGGATAGCCAAGGAAGTCGGCGTCAGTCAAAGCAAAGTTTGTCGGGTGTTAAAAGCGGCAGACCTAAAACCACATAAAACAGAATACTGGTGCGGTAAAAGCACTGATCCTGAATTCGAAAAAAAGGTCATAGATATTATTGGCTTATATTTGTCTCCGCCGCAAAAGGCATTAGTTTTATGCGTTGATGAAAAGACACAAATACAGGCGCTTGATAGAACTCAACCAGAATTACCTTTAAAGATCGGAAACCCAAGACGCTTAACGACAACCTATAAAAGGCATGGGACCGTTTCTTTAATCGCTGCCTTGTCGGTGCATGAGGGTGAAATAACAGCCAAAACAATTGATAAAAATAACTCTGATAATTTTTTATCATTCTTAAAAAGTCTGTATCGCAGGTACCCTGGAAAAGAACTGCATATAGTTTTGGATAATTTATCTGTTCATAAAAACAAAAAAGTTATGGCATGGGTTGAGAAAAGAAGAAAATTAACTCTTCATTTCACTCCAACCTATTCTTCCTGGATGAATCAGATTGAAATATGGTTTAATATTCTAACCAAGGATGTCTTAAAAGGAGGTGTTTGGCATTCAAAGATGCAATTGGTAAGTCAAATTTTAGAATACATTGAAACTTATAATAAAGAAAGAGCAAAACCGTTTAGCTGGACATATACGGGAAAAACTCTGGTAGCATGATGGTTAACTTATCACTGAATCGCTACACTAGGTAAAACAAAGGCAAATCTCTCATCAGATTCTATACTGGTGTCTGGGTATTGTTAACTTGCTGCAACCCACCAGCTTACCGTATCACCTTCAATTATGTCCAAAAATAAAGAGTCAATATTAATTTCAGTATTAACTACGCCCGTATCTACCCATAGGCTTTCCGGAATAATACTAATGGACGAATCTTCAAAACTAAAGAATATTGAGTATTCGACCGAGTCACACGGATCAGGATCAAGAGATTCATTCCACCCAAACAATACAATCCTTGAATCGAGAGTATCATCTACATTGGGATAGATCAAACTAAACGATTCCGGTGCCTTCGGCAGATAAGTATAAAAACTCAATATATCATCAGCCCAGGTACCATCGGTGTTCGTGTCCACAGCCTTGATTGTCCAGAAGTAACGATGATCGTCCAGCAACGATGACAAAACAAAGGTCGTATCAAGAACATCGTCAAACAAAAATTGAACGACATCGAGCTGAAGCTGTTCAAAGGAGAGCTCGGTATTCTTGAGAAGAAAATTCCAGACGCATCAATTCCTGATTTTTTCAGAAGATATGTTGAATATATGATAAACGATAGTCCAGTGGATAAGCATTCAGATCTTTCTCGTATTTGGATATTGCGGAAATTTTTTGCACGAAAACGCATCCGGTATCTAAATGATATTACTCCAGGTTTGCTGGATGAATTTCGAGTTGAGATGTTGGCTGGGAAGAAGCCGAAAACTATCAAAAACTATATAGGTTTGTTGAAGACGGTATTGAACAAAGCCGTTGAATGGGAGTTAATCGACTTTAATCCCGTTGCAAAAGTAAAACCGCCGAAGGTCGTTAAAACATTCAACTTTTTCAATCAGGATGAGATTAAAAAACTAATCGATGAAGCAGAAGAACCTTTAAAAACCGGCATTTTTATTCTGGTCAGCACCGGGATGAGAAGGGGTGAATTATTTCATTTAAGGCGGCGTGATGTTGACCTTGAAAACAATAAAATCAGAGTACGGGCATATGATGGCTTTTCACCGAAAGGGAAACGTCCGAGATCTATTCCTATTTCAACAAACCTTCGAAAAGTTATAGAAAAGCTGTTAAAAGATAAGGCTCTTGACGGTCATGTCTTTAGACCATTTGTAAGTGAACACAGGCTTTATAAACGGTTTTCGGCTCTTCTAAAGAGATTGGGAATGAAAGGCACGTTGCATGATTTGAGACACTCCTTTGCTTCAAACCTGGCTATGTCCGGAACTCCAGTCCCGGTAATCAAAGATCTTCTGGGGCATGCTGACATTTCCATCACCATGATTTATTCCCATTTATCGCCTAATCTCTACTAGGCGGCAATTGATAAACTCCCGTTTGAGCTGTAATAAAATTGTGGCGAAATTGTGGCAGTAGACGTTGTAAGTTATTGATAGTTATACAAGGATATTTGACATGAGACAATGTCTCAAATGCTTGAAATATAAGCAGATGTCTTTAATTATCAATAAGTTACAGTAAAAATGATTAAATGGAGGCGGGGGGAATCGAATTCTAATCCCCCTATTGTCTCGCAACGATTTACACCACAGTGTGACGAAATTGTGACGGTTTTTAAGCTACATTTATTAAGTGGGTAATGAGTTTACGCCGGATATTTTAGTCCAGGCGACATAGCCCGAATTGATATCAGTTCATTCGCCAGATCTGGAAATTTAAGGCTGCGGCAAAAGAAACCCAAAGCAAATATGGGAATAAGATAAACCCGGCCGTCTTTCGAATCCGCAGGAACAATGCCGCAGTAATGGCGACCAAAATCACAAGAAAAATTAGGTTGATTAGGGCCAAACCGATCCACTGACGTCCAAAGAACATCCATGACCATAATCCGTTAACTGCAAGTTGCATAAGATAGAAACTTATTGGGAGTGAAACAGCCCTTCTGGACCGCTTTCGCCATATCAACCATGCAGATATGCTCATGGTAAGATATAGTATTCCCCACACCGGACCAAACAACCATCCAGGTGGTGTCCAGGTTGGCTTCGCAATCTGAGTATACCAATCGGTTGGTTCGAATTGAGAAGCAAATGCCGCGACACCGTAAGTAAGGACAATCCAGAAAATTAATCCCGATATATCATATAACCGTTTACTAGCCATTTTCGCACCAAAGCTGAATTACCCTGGAGTTCCAAAACGATAGACAAGCATTGGAAATAGACGTCCGCTGCTGCCGGTCAAATAAATTAATTGAGGGGACTATCAAAAGGTCCAAGAGACTCCCGCCGAAACGTAATGCACCAGGGCAAAGTTGTAAACCTCATCATTATCCGCCCCACCCTCCAAGACTCTGTAACCCAGGCGGAGACGAAGATGATTTGAGGGCTTGCCATAAATCGCCAATTGAACGTCTTCAGCTCGACCCTGAGGTGCTGCAAGGGCATCACCTTCGAAAATTAATCCAAGTTTGGAATACAAGCGCCAATCGATAGCGAAATTGATAAGGGGAACAAAACCCGTATTTGTTTTCTCAGAATGCACACTGGCATTTTCAATTCGAATTGAAGCATCCCGAATTTTGCCCGTAAGTCCAATTCCAACCCTTATTCCCTCATTGTTAAACAAAGTGTATTGATATGTCACTCGGTAAGAATCGAATCGATATAGTGAATTCAAGTGTATACCACTATCAAATCGTACTCCATTGAAATCAACATCGCGATCTAATGTACCTGAGGATTCGAACCGTAAGGGTGCAATGAGTAAAGATAGCTGATGTCGATCGCTTAACTCAATACCAAGTCGTAAACGACCAAATGCTGTAGATTTTGCCTCCAGATCCTGAGAGAGCGATATGTCAGTACCAGTATTGCCGGGGATGCGTACATCATTATAGCCACTGAATGCGAGGCCGCTTTCAATATCTATTGACCAGTCTGCATGAACATTATCTGTCGTGAGACTGATTAGAAGAAGCATTAGTATGAAACAGATTCGAGCTTTAACCACTACTAGTCCTTTCCAAAGATTTTCGGTTATTTGAAGGCAACAATCTTATCTACTAAAAGATTGAATGCTCCAGCCTTCTTATCCGCTAATAGAAATCCCAACTGTCTAATATCGGCAGCTTCCAAGGGCTTTACATCTCGCAGTGTTCTTCCGCAATAGGTCGGTATGAATGAATCGAAAGAAAGATCCAGCTCGATCCAAGTATTATCGACAGTCTCAAACTCATGCTTGAAAGCGATACCGTCCAGTTTACGATCGATACGAAGTCTGAATTGGTAAATTCGCCCATCGCCCTTAACTCTGATTCGTATACCTTGATAACCGCTGAGATTAAAATCCTTCGGTTGACTGCGAATTGACGCAAAACCGCCGTTGTTCTCTAAAGACAACGAACCGGAAAAATTAAGGCTATTTCCCCTTGGCGGGGAAACACCTCCCGTTGATATTCCACCCATGACATTGTCGTTAATAGCAAAACATTTACTAATCTCTTTATTATTATGGAAATCATAAAGTACGAGGGTTGAATCTGTGTTTTCCGCCACTTCTTTCTCCTTAGCGTTTAACAATCTATCATTCGGGACTAGAAGAGTCAAAGAGAGAATAAAAATTGTTACTAATAGTTTCATAATTATAAAAAAGGTTCCCAGCCTACAAGTCAGGAACCCTACAATAACTGGGTACTAGTTAACTCTTACTCTTCGTATCTTTAGGTAAAATGACAGCATCGATAACATGAATAACACCGTTACCACAGATTATATCAGTTGTTGTAACCTGGGCGTTATCAACCATCACTTTGTTATCAGTTACTTTGATTGAGACTGACTGACCATTTAAGGTTTCAGCTTTATCCAATCCGACTACAGTCTCAGCTTTGACAGCACCACTTACTACGTGATAAGTGAGGATGGAAGCCAACTTTTCCTTATCTTTTAGAAGAGCTTCAACCGTTCCTTTCGGAAGAGCGGCAAAAGCGTCATCGGTCGGAGCGAATACTGTAAACGGTCCATCACCTGAAAGAGCTTCCTCTAATCCAGCGGCTTTTACGGCCGCCAGAAGAGTATTAAAAGAGCCCGCAGCCTGCGCGGTTTCAATTATAGATTTCATTTCGGCTTTAGCTGGACTCTTGGTAGCCTTTTCGTGGTTTTTTTCTGATCCACATGCTCCGCAATGAGCCTGGGAAATCTGAGCAACCGACAATAAGAAGATACTCATTACGATTGTGAGAAAAGTTTTCATTTCTGTTTCCTTCTTTTTTGCGTTTAGTGTTTCTTCAATGAAATTTTTTCATTTCATTTTCTTAATTTCTATCACATATAACCACACTCGTACAAATATTGTTCCGATTTTGTTTAATTTTCGAACAATAATCGAAAAAACCAATCATTAAAAATATAACATCTTGTTAAATAATATCTTAAGGTTAAATATATGTAATTTTTCATGATAAACAAATAAAATAACCGGTAATTACATTCTATTATTTCAGACTATATACTATACAAAACCTATACAATAATAGGTTCGTCTCAAGTGATAAGCCATCGATATCGAGAAAGACTAGCATAGCGAAATCTGATATATATGATACTGATTGCATATTTAATGGCGCAAATATATCATAACTAATGGCCACCCTTATTTTATCCGTGTTGCTCTTCGTTAATCGTAATCGACAAAGGTCTTAGCGTAGAGGACAGGAAGATTCATTCTACACCCTCCCAATTGTCTCGCAACAAGTTGCAGCACAGAGTGACTAAATTGTGACGGTCGTCGTTGTAAGTTATTGATAGTTACTAAAGGATACTTGACATTTCGGTTTTTGATAAATGCTTGTTTTGCAAAGGGATGTGGTTAATTATCAATAACTTACAGCGAAAAAAAATCAATGGAGGCGGGGGGAATCGAACCCCCGTCCGAGAATACCCAATAGGGGCCGTCTACGAGCGTAGGTTTCCTTTTATACGAGCCGGATAGACGCTGGAAATCAAGCTTCACTCCGGCCGGCCTTAATTATTTCTTACGGTTTCAGGAAAAGACAAACCATCCACCGCCAGCTTCCCTGATCGACACCCTGGGAAGGGTCGGAAAGCATACCCTGCCCGGATGGGCCGCTTTTAGTTAAGCAGCCATAGCATACGAATAATCGTCGCCAATTAGTTATTAATGTCCCGGTTTTTACGATGCCCGGGGCATCGGCGCGCAGACCCGAACCTGATAAACCCGTCGAAACCTGTCGCCCCCATGTATAATTTCCAAAGAGCCTTAAAGCAATATAACTATCGGCAAAATAATAGTCAATATTGAATCCGATTAATATTACTTCATAAAGCAATAAGAAGTTTCAGGAATTATTGTTTTCGCCATCGGTATAGGATAATCATCCTCTAAGCGATTTTATCGCCTCGTCATAATTGACAGCATTAAAAATATAGTTGCCTGCAACAAGAATATCGACACCTGCCTCGACACACATCAGGCCAGTTATATCATTTATACCGCCATCAACCTCAATCAGACAGTTGTATTCGCATTCCTCGATTACCCTTCTAACCGCTTGTATTTTGTCTATTGTCTTCTCGATGAAAGTCTGCCCTCCAAATCCGGGATTGACGCTCATTAAAAGCACCAGGTCAATATCGCTTAAAATCTCGTCAATTAAGAATGGCGGGTTATGTGGATTTATACTAACGCCGGCTTTTACACCGAGGTTCTTTATAGTCCAAATATGGCGGTGAAGATGGTCTGTCGCTTCGATATGTATTGTAACAAAATCCGCTCCGACCTCAATGAAACGAGGAATATAAATTTCCGGATTGCTAATCATCAGATGTACATCAAGGGGCAGATCGGTCAGCTTGCGAACGGTTTTTACCATCTCCGACCCAAAGGTTATATTGGGCACAAAATGTCCATCCATGATATCAAGATGAATTAAATCAGCTCCGGCCTCCTCAACTTTTGCAATCTCCTCAGCCAAATGTGCGAAATCGGCTGACAGCAGAGAAGGGGCGATCAACAACTTGTGCGATTTTTTATTTTTTGAGGTCATTGTTTACTCCAGTTGAGAAATTGTTAAATTGATAATAGTCCATTTGGGAACTTCCGATTCGGGTGGAATTGATTGAAAAAGAACAGTCTCCGGCAACATACGGTCATCCACCTTGTAGCTGACATCGCCGATTATGAGGTAATTTTCTTCTGAAATCAATTCAGCTTCCGAGTAGTCCAATCCAATAAAATTGGGCGCTGTTACCAGGATATCAGTATGTTTACGGTTAACAACAAGCTGAATCTCGGCATTCAATTTCATGACCGTTTCAGCTTTGGGCCGGGATTCTATTATTACTCCATCGGGTAATATATAATCGGTGTACCATAAAAGGTCACCCATAGCCAGACCTTCCTGTTCAAGCAGAAGTTTTGCCTCTCTTAAAGTGACGCCTCTAAGGTTTGGTACCGTTGCTGAGGCGGCGCCTTTAGACAGGGTGACTCTTACGTTCATACCTCTCTTTACAGTAGCCCCGGGTTCCGGCAGTTGCGCTATTATAGCGCCCTTTGGATGTTGAGCGCTAAATTCCTCCAATGCAACAACCGGCTTAAGATTGGATTCCTTTAACTTGATAGTTCCGGCCTGCAGGGATAAATATGTTACATCCGGTACCAGGCATTCATCGCCATGACGGATAACCATCGGCATGATCACCTTATCCATCAGTAAAGCCAGCGCCAGCGTTCCACCGATAAATACGCCCAGCGCTACCAGCAAATGTTTCCATTTTTTAATCAGGTTGTTTAAAATAATCTCCATTTTCAAATTTTATTTCATCCTTTTTCAATTACAGCGACAAAAGCCCCATCCGTCTGATACTGGAAAGGCATCGCCTCATACATCCCCCCCGGAGTTTTGAAATCTCTAAAGCCATCTAATGATTGTAAGCCATATCCGTCGTTTTGTTTTAAAAATGTATCAATTATATATCCATTCTCCTCAGGTTCCATACTGCATGTGGAATATACCAGTTTTCCTCCTGGTTTAAGCATACTGGCCGCTTCTTTTATGAAAAGTAATTGTTTCTCCGAGTGACGATAAATATCCCGTTCTTTCAAGTTCCATCGTAAATCAGGATTTCGCCTGATTGTTCCGGTGCCGCCGCACGGCACATCTGCCAGAATATATTTAAATTTTCGTCCGCTTGCAAATTTTAATATGTCGCTGCAAAAAATAAAAACATTATTTAGACGCCATCGGTTTATATTTTGCTTTAATATTCTCAACCGTTTTAAAGATATATCTACGGCATACACCCGCCCCTTGCCGCCGACCATACCGGCCAGAGAGGCTGTTTTACCGCCGGGAGCAGCAAATAGGTCCAATACCGCTTCGCCTTCCGGCGCCGCCATCGCCGCAACAGCAATGCTCTGACCAGGATCGCCAACAATGACAGCTCCCTCATGAAACAGCTTTGACCTTAATAGTATTTGAGGATTCAGGCATCTATAATAACCCTCAAACGGCTCGAATCTCTGGAAGTGAATGCCTAATTGCTTTAAATCATCTTCAATACAATTTCCCGACTCGAAATATTTATTAATAAAAAAGAAAAAATCCGGCGGCGTGTTCCCCCATTTTAATATTTCAATTGTCCGGTCAAGGCCAAACCTGTTGAGGTATCTTTTGACAAGCCAATCCGGATAAGAATATTCAATGCCCAAATATTTTACAGGATCATTCTCTATATCCGGCAATTTAATTCTGTCCGGTTGGCGTAAATAATTTCTCATCACTGCATTTACAAATCCGGTCTGTTTAGATGAACAGAGCTGCCTGGCTAAATCTACTGTTTCCGATACGACAGCATATTCGGGTATATTTGCAGTCTGGATAAGCTGATAAAACCCAAGACGCAACACCTGTTTCAATTTCAATTCGACATCTTTCGAGGTAACATATGGGCTGTAACAATAATCAATTTTTCTTTTAAGCTTGATCGTGCCGAAAAACAATTCCCTGGCAAATGCAGCGTCCTCGGGTTTGACGCTATTGTTAATGTGACTGATTATTATTTGATGCGGATCATTATTTAATTCTGCCCATTTGATTAATGATTGGCAGGCTATCGTTCGCGCAATTGAGGACATCTTAAACTAAGTCCAGCGGTTCCACTTTATGCACACCCTGCAGGAAATATTGACCGGTTCGATTATAAATGAGTGACTGGGATTCTGATACCGAAAAGCCAAGACCGAATATCATAACCTCGCCCGGCCTAAGGTAGCCATCGGGGGTAAAGCCCAAAAGCATTTCGAATACGCCGTCATTAAAAGTCAATTGATGCAAAAATTGCCCAACTGAAAATTCTTTCGGCTCTTCTTTTTTTATCCTCGTGACCGTGATTTCTTTTCTTTCCAAAAGATTGTTAATCTTCTTTTGAATATTCCGTTCATTGTTTTCAAACTTGATCTGATAGGAGGCGCAATTGATAATCTTTACCAGGGAATCGGTTTTGGTGAATATCAATTTTGAAGCGGTAACGTTAAGTCCCGGAGGCAGGCTTTCATTGAATCTGGCAAGGTAGTATTTTTCAAAAGGGGAATCAAACTGGATATCCATATACTCCGCTTCCGAGATACAGCCCATCGCCAGCGGCGGTCCAAAAGACAGCTTCATGTGTGGATGAAACCCCAGGCTGTAACTAACCGGCAGCCCAGCCCGTCTTATGGCACGGTTGAACGCTCTGATCATGTCAAGATGCGAGTAAAACCGTACTCTTTTATCACGGGAATATTTTATCCGGATTTTGGTTTTGGTTGGTACTGCAGAAACTGAAACGCGCTTTTTAAGAGGACGGCCAAATCCGCCGCCAGCGCCGGCTTTAACATCGTCTTTGCCTGAAACCCCAACCAGCAAAGGTTCGCCTTTTAATGAACGATCACGTTCATCAAGCAGGAATTTCTTAGGGATGCCCTTATCGATATGCTCCCAGGGTAAAGGTAAATCAGCAACTTTAAACTGCAACAGGTCATCGATTTTGTTTTTTGTATCTGTGAGAGCCTTCTCCCACAATTCAAAATTAAAATGTTCACTCCAACCGTCAAGCCGGCCGCCATAATTATATGCTTTATAAATAACTTCAGACATTCTTCGATCGCCCCGACTTAATATCCCCTCTATAACAGACAGCTTCGGATTGCGAAATTTCAATGATACATTACGGTTTCTTATGCTTGTTGACAGTCTTTCGTAGATTTTTGAAATCTTCCCATCATCAATTTGCGCTTCCCATTGCCAGGGCGTTCCCGGTTTGGGACAGAACGGTGAGATTGTCACATTGATATTTTTCTTGCCGCCCATTGAACCGGCAATACGGGATATTTGTTTTACCATATCGATTATACCTTGAATATCGTCGTCGTTTTCGGTAGGCAGGCCGATCATAAAGTACAGCTTTATCAGCGTCCAATCACTTTTAAAAACCGCCTTTACACCGTCAAGTATCTGATCGGATGTGATATTCTTATTCATTACATCGCGAAGTCTCCGGGTACCCGCTTCAGGGGCGAATGTTATGCCTGTTTTACGCTGGCTTTTCAGATATTCCAGGATAGTTGGAGAAAGCGATCCGGGTCTGAGGGAGGGAAGCGATACTGACAGATGGTTTTGCTGAAGGAAAGGCATAATTCCGCCAATCATCTGCTCAAGGTTCGGGTAGTCGGTTGATGACAACGAAAGCATGGTGATTTCATCGAAACCGGTTGCCTTAAAGCAGTTCTGTATATTGCTGTGGATGTCTGTAGGACTACGATGCCGTTTGGGGCGATACTGATAACCAGCCTGACAGAAACGGCAGCCGCGGACACAGCCACGCATGATTTCCACGGACAGGCGGTCGTGAGTTGTTTCGATAAAAGGCACAATCGGTTTTGCGGGATAATATTCTTTCTTAAGTGCGGCACAGGAGCGCACCTTAATTTTTTCGGGAATTCCCTCCTTGATCGGGAAAATTGATTTCAACCGGTTGTTTTCATATTCAGCTTTGTAAAATGAAGGAATATATACTCCCTCAATAGGAGTGAGTTCTGTTAGTTTTATTTCTTTTGATTCGCCTTTGTTTGCCATCAAACAATCGATAATCTCGTTTATTGACTCGTCAGCATCGCCGAGGAAAAACACATCAAAGAAATCAGCCAGTGGTTCGGGATTTAATACAGCGGGCCCGCCTGCTATTATTAAAGGATCGGTATCATTCCGGTCGCTCGACTTGAGAGAAAGACCGGCCAGATCGAGGACGTTTAATATACCTGGCGCATGCATTTCATAAGTGACCGAAAAACCGACTGCATCAAAATCGATCAGCGGCGTTGAGGTTTCCAGTGAGAACATGGGAATATCCTGTTTGCGCATCAACTTTTCCATGTCCGGCCACACCTGGAATACTCGCTCGGCAACGCAGTCCTCACGGCTGTTAATAATATGATAAAGTATCTGCTGGCCAAGATAGCTCATGCCGATTTCATAGATGTCCGGAAACGCCAGCGCTATCCTGAACTTGCCCTCATGATTTTTTATAATCGCATTAAGCTCATTGCCGACATACCTGCCCGGTTTGGAGACAAATGGTAGTACATGTTTTTCAAGCCTGTTCCAGAGCCGATTTTTATATTGAAAATGATTATTTTCAGCCAATCAATTCCTCCATTTGACTAAGGCAAGATAGGATTATCTTTTATACCTGTCAAACAGAAAACAACGCAACTAAAAACAGATATGTATAGATAACAATAAACAGGTACTATTTCATGTTGAAAATTAATTCTCAGCTCTGCTTCTGGAAAACGGAATTATCCTGCCGTAACCTTTTCTTGATACTTTATGCACCGCATCGCCAAATGTTCGCATAAATTTCATGTCCTCCTGATTAAGAGGTCCCTCATAAACTGCGGCAAGATTCTCGTTAAACTGCTTTAAATTTCTGGGGGCGGTCAGGCAGACATGGACATGTGGATTTGACAGCACAAAACGATAACACATCCCCGCTGTTGGTATCCGGCCATCCTTGGGCCAGCCTTTTGGGCGTCTGAGAAGATAGGTCCAGCGGGTGGCGGTATAACTGACTATACCGGGATTGGATTTCTCCAGGTAGGGGAATATTTCTCTTTCAGCGCCGCGGTGGGCAGCGTTGTATCGCATCATATAAACGTCTAAATCGCCCTTTTTAACAAGCTGTCCGGCGAATTCCCGGTTATGAGTCGAAATGCCGAAAGAACGGATTTTGCCTTCATCACGGAACTTTTGAAACTCCTCTAAAACATGATCGGTAAGCTCGCGTTCTCTCAAAACGCCGAGGAAATAAAAAACATCTATGTAATCCGTTTTGAGTTTACGGAGCCTTTTTTCAAGCGTTCTTTGAAGGTTTAAATGGCCAATACTCCAATTATAGGCGCCTGTTGAAACGACAAAATCATCTCGCCTGCTTTGGAAAACATCTCTTAAAACCCTGACCATTTGCAAGTCGAAATTGAAAAAGAAAAAGAAGTTTATGCCCTCATCAATAGCTTTATAGATTATTTTTTTGCCCGGCCAGTATGTTGCCGAAAGCCCCAGCCGGAAAACCTTTAAGCCGGTCCGGCCAAGCGTGGTATGTGAAAAGTCCTGTTCTATGTTAGGCACCCTCTAAACTATAACTTGCACGTTTTGATTGCGCTGGTATTTGCGTAAGTTTACTGAATAATAACATCTTAGTATCAGATGTTCTTGTTCTAAGGCAAACCAGCCTATACCATCGAACCTGCTTTTGTTATACATATTAAGTACGCTGGTGTACCCAGATATATCTCCAGATGGACAACAGATTACCAATGCAATCGGCGAAAATTGCTCGTGTGGTTTCTTCAAGTATATCATCATTTCGTTTTTGAGGATTATCTAAAGGAAATAATTTCTGACATCTGATCTTACTTTGGACACAAACATCAATCATAAAATCCATTAATCCATTTGGAGCTATGGACTTAACTTGGATTTCGCGTCCTTTTTTACAATCACCTAACGTAAAAGTAACAGCATCCGACAAATCTGTATGTTTGATTTTTTCTCTAATCCGGGTTCTGGCAATGATATTTTCACCAATGGCAACCGGTGTAACGGCCTTATCCCATAGACTTTCGAGCGATCCGTGAGCGCTATCTTTCATATACTTGCCCTTGGGTTTGTCTTTGCCTTTCCGCTTGCTGGGGTCGGCAACCTTTCCACTCTTAGGAGGGTCATCACGTAAATCACAGTGCACAGGAACATGAGCGTCGACTATGTAGTGGCTCAAAAGCAGATAATGATACATAATTTGTCTCATGTCAAACTGATCGTTATAATCACGCAACTTGCACATGTTTTTAATGGAGCGAGCGATATGATCAATTCGATAAGGCAATCCACCCGCAAATTTGTAATAAGTTACTTTGTCTCTTTTGAAAGTTGGACGATCTTTCGGATTGTAATCAGGAAATTCGTTTTTTGTGAATAATTTAAAGATGTGATTTGGATCATTATCTTTCAGGACATCATCCGGAGCCCATGTAGCTTCTTCAATCAAATCTTGGTAATACTGAAGGTAACGTTGAAGATTTGTGGCATTATTGCGCTCCTTGGTTTTTTTTTGACCTTTAACATGTTTATCATTCTCATCAAGTAAATTATCTACACTCTGCTTGATGAATTGTATGGATTTAACCGCCACGTAAATATGTGTGTTGTGTTTCATTTTTTTATCCCTCCTTGTTTTTTTAATTAAATAACTGAGATCATTAGTGTCCGGCCTTTTGATAAACAATAAACTCACAACTGTCATCCCCGCGAAAGCGGGGATCTATAATGTGGTATATCCTGTTCAATCACTTCTGCTTAAAACAAACCGGAAAAACATCAATTACCATAGAT
>Ga0114922_10000529_pt1 | contig 36564 bp, 29 predicted proteins | sample AartaG_FD_100975 | JGI IMG/M metagenome (GOLD analysis project Ga0114922, IMG submission 100975) | Deep subsurface microbial communities from Aarhus Bay to uncover new lineages of life (NeLLi) - Aarhus_00045 metaG | ecosystem: Environmental > Aquatic > Marine > Oceanic > Sediment | place... | reverse complement strand
TATATTCGAGATAAGAGACAAAAACACCGCCGGCATTACACAAAATGTCCGGTATCAGCAGGATGTTCCGTTCATTCAAAATCTGGTCGGCCTGCGGGGTTGTTGGTGCATTTGCACCTTCAGCAATGATTTTTGTCTTTATCTTGTTGACGTTTTCAACTGTTATCTGTGAGCCCGCAGCAGAAGGTATTAGTATGTCGCAATCAACTTCAAAAACTTTAGCCCTTTCGACATTTGTTGCCTTCTTAAAACCCTTGACACCGCCGGTCTGCCGGACGTACTGCGAAAGGGCCTCGATATCCAAGCCATTGGGATTCACCACTGCCCCTGTTATATCTGCAATCGCAATCACTCTTGCCCCGCACTTTACAATCTCAGCAGCAGCAACCGAGCCTACGTTGCCAAAGCCCTGTATGACAACCCGCATTTCATTAATGTCCAACCCGAGCTTTTCGCACATCGCCAGAACTGTATAAACCACACCTTTGCCGGTTGCTTCACGTCTTCCGACGATGCCGCCGAGAATTACGGGTTTGCCGGTTACAAAGCAGCCCTTTGTTATTGATATCCCGTCCGAGTATGATATGCAGTCGCGAATGTGGCCCATATCCGTTTCATCAGTGCCCATATCCGGAGCGGGAATATATATCTCGGGGCCAATATGTCGTCTTGCTCCTCGGATGAACGCGCGGATAATAACTTCCTTTGCATCAAGTGACAGTGTTGCAGGGTCAAAACATATTCCGGATTTGCCGCCGCCAAAAGGCACATCGATAAGCGATGTCTTCCAGGTCATTTCCATTGCCAGCCCTGTAATGTCATCGAGAGTAACATTGGATGTCATCCTTATGCCACCTTTGGCCGGTCCAAGTGCATCGTTGTGCCGGACAACAAAGACGCTGATGTTAGATACTTTACCGCCGGGCAGCACAGGATTAATTTTTATTTCAATCTTTTCCGCAGGCCCTAAAACCTTTCGGCGAATTGACTCATTCAGCTTAAGCCGTGTTGCCGCCCGTTCAAAATTATGAACTGACGTTTGTAATATGCCGTTTTTTAAATGCTGCGTTTTTATTTCTGCCACCTGTCTAAAATTCCCTAACCCTCAGGTCGACTGTTCCCCAAAACCACCGAGCGACCTTTCATATACATCTGTTCGCTCCTGCCTTGCTATAAGAAACAAATGTATGCAAAAAAATCGCTTATGGCAACCATATTTAAAAAAACAGGGTTCGATGCAATTGAAATGTTTTTAAGAACAACAACCTGTTCGTCTTATAAGTACGTAAGGTAAAGTCAGTTTCTGATTCTATTATATTATGATCAACACAAGAGTTTGTTAAGGCCAAAAAAAGGACACCTCTTACCAACAAGCGTCCTTTTCAGCATGTGTGGTCTGGCCTTTTTATACAAGTCCCTGATTGAGCATGGCGTCGGCGACCTTTACGAATCCTGCGATGTTTGCCCCCATTACGAGGTTGCCTGGCTGACCATATTCTTGGGCGGCCTCGAAGCATTGCTTGTGGATGGCAATCATAATGTTGTGGAGCCGCTCGTCAACGTCTTCACGTGCCCAGGAAAGCCGTAGTGAGTTTTGCGACATCTCCAGACCGGAGGTGGCGACGCCACCGGCGTTTGCGGCCTTGGCAGGACCGTAAAGTATCTTTTGGGTGAGGAATTGCTCAACAGCCTCCGGTGTACTTGGCATATTGGCTGCCTCTGCGACAAGGGTGCAGCCATTCTCGATCAGTGTTTTCGCATCTTCGCCGTCAATCTCATTCTGTGTTGCGCTCGGGAAGGCACAGTCGCATTTAATGTCCCAGGGTCGTTTACCCTCGAGATATTCGACGCCAAAGTTGTCTGCGTATTCCTTGATGCGTCCGCGTCGCACGTTCTTCAGGTTCAGGACAAAGGCGAGTTTTTCAGCGTCGATCCCGTCAGGGTCATAGATTGTACCATTTGAGTCGGAGAGGCTGACAACCTTTGCACCGAACTGGTTGAGTTTTTCCAGGGTGTACTGGGCTGCGTTTCCGGAACCGGAGATGGTACAGACCTTATCTTCGAGGTTGTCGCCACGGGTCTTTAGCATTTCCTGGGCAAAGTACACACAGCCGTATCCGGTGGCTTCGGGACGAATGAGTGAACCACCCCAGTTGAGTCCTTTGCCGGTGAAAACGCCGGTAAACTCGTTGCAAAGACGTTTGTACTGGCCGAACATAAAGCCGATTTCACGTCCGCCGACGCCAATATCCCCTGCGGGCACGTCTGTGTTAGGGCCAACATGGCGGAAAAGCTCGGTCATAAAACTCTGGCAAAAACGCATAACTTCGTTGTCGCTCTTGCCCTTGGGGTCAAAGTCTGAACCGCCCTTAGCTCCGCCCATGGCTAAAGTAGTGAGAGAATTCTTGAAGACCTGCTCGAATCCGAGGAATTTCAGGATACTTGCAGTAACGGTAGGATGGAATCTAAGGCCACCCTTGTATGGGCCGAGTGCGCTGTTGAACTCAAAGCGAAATCCACGGTTGACATGAATGTTGCCTTTATCGTCCTGCCAGGGTACCCGGAACATAATCTGCCTTTCCGGCTCGACAATCCTCTCGAGGATTTTGGCATCGACGTACTCAGTGTGTTTTTCCAGCACAGGTCCTAAAGAGTCCAGCACCTCTTTTACCGCCTGGTGAAATTCCACCTCGCCTGGATTACGTTTTAGAACCTGCTCGTAAACGCTCTGGGTAATAGTGTCTACTGCCATTTGATTAATCTCCACTAAGAATCAAAAATTTATTTTCTGCAACTACCATAATAAGTTAAACTAATAATAAAACTATATAATTATGTTGCTGATGGCAAGGACATACTAATATAATAGCATATTTAATGGTTGTAGCACAAGGCATTAATGATAATACAAGTTATTAGGATGGCTTATAATGCATATAGAGATGCTAAAGGTGTTTTGTGATTTAGCTGAACTGCGAAGTTTCTCAAGAACTGCTGAGAAACATCTTCTAAGTCAATCTGCGGTCTCACAGCAGCTTGCACAACTTGAACTTGCCCACAAGTGCCAGTTGATAGACCGCAAGAAAAGACCTATTGAACTTACAAAGGCAGGGCAGTTACTTTACCAGGCCTCCATAGATATGCTTGAAAGATATGAACAACTGAAGAATGAGCTGAGCACCTTGCAAAAAACCTCCATGAGCAGAATAAACGTGGCTGCGATTTTCAGTATAGGGATGCATACTCTGCCTGACTACGTTAAGAAATTTATGGTCAGCTATCCAAACGTTAATGTCCATATTGAATACTTTAGTGTCGGCAGGATTTATGAGCTGGTTTTAACCGGCAATGTCGATGTCGGTCTTGTAGCTGTTCCTAAAAGAGACAAAAGACTCGATGTGTATGACTTTGAAGATGAACCGCTGGTTTTGGTCTGCAGCCCGAAAAATCCATTATCGCATGAATCGCAGGTCGATATTCACAAACTGCAGTTTGAAAGATTCATTGCCTTTGAGAAAGGTGTTCCTACGCGTGCTTGGATAGACAACATTTTAGAGCGTTACAATATTGTTGTCCGGCCGGTGATGGAATTCGATAACATCGAAACCGTTAAACGGGCGGTGGAAATAAACTCAGGTGTAAGCATATTGCCTCAAACCGCAATACTTCAGGAATTAGGCAGCGGAACAATAAAGGCGATTGCCTTCTCGAATGAAAAATTTGTCAGGCCAACCGGAATAATTGTCCGTAAGGGTAAAATTTTAGGCCAGGCTGGCCGATATTTTATTGAGATGCTGCGGAAAAAGGCGTTATGAGTAAATAAGTGAATGAGTTGATTAGTGGACGCATAGACGCATCCACGAAGGACAAGATATGCCGATTAAAGCTGTGATATTTGATTTGGACGGGACAATAACCCAGCCTTATTTTGACTTTGACGCCATTAGGGAAGAAATAGGGTTACCCAGAGATTCCGGGCCAGTTCTGGAGTCGATGGAAAAGATGACCGCTCAACAGCGACAGGATGCAGAGAATATACTCCATTATCATGAGCAAAAAGCGGTAACAGAATCCAAACTCAACGCCAACGCGAAGCAGACATTTTCGGCACTTCGTGCGGCGGGGATTCATATAGGGGTATTGACGCGTAACAGGCGAAACAATGCCCTTGCTATTGCCCGCAAGCACAAGCTGAAATTCGATACTGTTATTGGCCGAGAAGATGGGCCGGTCAAGCCCGATGCTTTCGGAGTGCTGCGAATATGCGGGCAATTCGGGGTGGAGCCGGAGGAAACTATGCTGGTGGGCGATTACCTCTTTGATTTACTCTGCGCAAAGGCGGCAGGTGCCGTTGCAGTGCTTCTGGCCAATCACAATCAGGCCGACGAATTTGCTGAACATGCGGATTTTTGTATTGAAGACATCGGCCAGATACTTGAAATTATTGAAAGCAAGAATAGCGTATAGCGCATAGAAAAAATAGAAAGGCAGACTAATGACTAAAAGTACGATAATAAAAGTTATCTTTATACTGCTCTGCACGATGGGATCTTGCTGGGCTTGTGGTTGCCCAAAGAGTTTAGACACAAAGCAGCTGGCAGAAGAAAAGGTTAATACGGTCGATACGGTCTTAAAACAGTTGAATAAGAAGACCTCGGAGCTTATGTCCTTTCAGGCACAGATTGAATATAGATTCATTCAGCCGTCGTTATTTGGGTCAGAAACGCTGCAGAAAGGTGTTTTTTATTATGCTAAGCTCGGCAAAAAATCGAAGCTGAGGCTAAATTTTAAAACGAGTCAAATAGAAGATGAGGAAGAAGAAAAATACGTTGAAGAATATATCGTGCTCGACGGCACTGGTCTTTCTCATCCCGGCCACCAGTTCAAAGGGATGTGGGCCGTGAAGATTGACTACGAAATCGAAGCTGTTAAGTATATTCAATTAGCCGATGCGAGCGATCCGAATAAGCCGATTGATGTTTTTGATTTGATTAACAAGTATTTTCCGATGGTTGGTTTTTCCAGGATTGAAGATATCAAAAAACAGTTTGAGATAACATTAGTTGAGCAAAAAAAAACCGGATCGGAAGATTTTACTCAAGTACATTTGAAAGTTAAGCCGAATTCGGTTTATAAGGATAACTATGTATATATCGATTTCTGGATTGATAAGAAATTAGGCCTTCCAGCGAAAGTAGTCGCCGTTTCAACCGAGCCAGCTACCGAGCCAGTAGAGCAAAAGGATATTTCCGAGATAAAATTTCTCTGGCCGAAGCTCAATAAAAAAATAGATAAGAAGGTTTTCGACTTTAAGATACCCAAAGATTTCGGTGAGCCGGAAATAGTTCCATTTAAGAAAAAAGGCGAGCAAAAATAATATGGTTTCGGTAACAATCGCGGATAAAGATTTTCAGAAGCTGATAACAAAACGTGCCCGGACACTGCTTGGCCTTGCGCGCTGCCTATCGCAGTGCAAATCGAGCGATACAATTCTGGTACGTCCGTTTCTGGGCCAGTTGTTTTCGCAATCTTTGCAGCTTGAGGAGCTTCTTGACGCCTACGATGCAGGCAACAGCTGCCGGTGGTGTTCGTTCAGGTCACTTACGGCAGCGATTAAGCTTTTTTCCGACGTAAGTTACGAACTGCTCCACATTCAACACTCATTGCCTGCGTATCGGCTATTACCGATTGAGCGGGATTTTGTCAAGGCGACAGAAGAAGCGCTTGAGTTTACGGGCGATGTGCTTTCTCGGGCAGCCAAGCAAATGGTCGTCAGGGCCGGTCAGCTTGGCCTTACGATTCCATCGGGAAGTTTGCATGAGAAATCTTACACCGAAGAGCTCCCTCCCGGCCGGCTACCACACGATTGTGGGGCACGCAGGATAGAAACGGTCTCGGAAACAGTAACTTTACTTGCCACTGCCTTTTTGAACCTGGCTGCTGAAGGTAAAGATGTTCGCGCTGCCAGACGGGCCAAGCCCGAAGAATACGCTTCCTACGTCCTGGGCTCGGTTAGTGAGGAAAAGCTGCGAAATCTCGAGCTTCGATTCCACAACCTTCAGTCACTGTATGATACATACGTCTCAGGCACCGAAGCAGAAGAGCTGGATACAGACTTGCCTGTTTTGAGAGGCCATATAAGCGTTGTCTTTCATCTGCTGAAGACGGCCACATCGTTTGCTCACTATTACGAGCGGCATGTGAATAAAGAGCTATGCGATTCACCGACCCGTTTAGAGCCGCTGGTAAAGGCTGAGGAGATGCTGGTAGTTCTGATGAACTACTCAGTTACGAGCATAAGCCTGTACATTGACTGCGCGGAATATCTGTGCCAGAGAATGCTCAAGCGTTACGCCGAGGTTGGCCGAGTCGAAGTGTCCGTTCCTCCATATCGCGGCTTCCACGTTCGCCCATCCACGCTGATTTCCAAGCTTGTCCTGCACTATGGGAGCGAAGTTCGGATGCAGATGGATGAGGAGGGTTATGATGCCTGCTCGCCGCTGGATCTGTTCCGTGCCAACGAAAAGATAAACGCGGAAAAACGACGTTGGCTGGCCTCGGAAATGGTCCATCTTAAGGTTATCCAGGAACAGGCAGGCCAGAGCGACATAAGCGCCGTCGTTCGAGGTGTTGTGCTGACATTGGCTGAGCGAGGTAAACTAATCCTGTACGAACAACCTTTGAAGCTGCCGGACGAGCCAACCGGAAAGGAAGGGACGCTGCTGGAGAAGGTTATTGACGAAATGGTCCGGCTGCTGGCAATGGGTAAGATCGATGTGAACGCTAACCTGACCGCAACGTTTATCGGGGACAAGCGAGTCCTGGCTGATATCAAACTTTTGGCAGAATCAGGATATGGCGAGGATAACTTCGGCAACAATGTGCCTCTGCCGGATAAGCTTGTATACCTGCGCCGATGAACTGGAAAATAAACCCCTAAATAAATAGGTAAACAAATTGTTATTGCGAGGCCTGCTAAGTCTCGTGATAATTAGGACTGAGCCTAAGCTCAATTAATGCGCGATGGCAATTTCGACCCCTGGCGTTTTAGATGGATATAGAAAGGATTAAAGATGGCAAAGGGAATTGTTATATATTACTCAAGAACGGGTAATACGAAAGAGATGGCCCAGATAATAACCAAGGCTATGAATGAGGCTGATTTGCCGACCGAATGCAAGCCGGTCAGCGATGTGAAAGCCGAGGACGTGTTCAGTTACGATGCGATAGTAATCGGCTCTCCAACATACTATGGCCAGATGGCGGCACCGATAAAGCAGTTGATAGATGATTTGGTAAGCAGACACGGCCAGCTCGACGGTAAAATGGGGGCGGCGTTTACCAGTGCGGCAAATATCGGCGGCGGCAATGAGACCACAATTATGGGCATAATAGAGGCGATGCTTATCAGCGGTATGGTAGTCCAGGGTGACCCGAATGGCGACCATTATGGGCCGGTTTCCATTGGTAAGCCCGACAAGAGAGTTGAGCAGCAGTGCCAACGCCGTGGCCAGAGAGTCGCAGAATTGACCAAAAAACTGGCAGTCCGATAAGCCGGTAAATCTGCCTTGAGAGTATTGTAAGCTTCATTTACGCCCAAAAAGAGGGAAAAATCCTTCAAATTGGGAGAAAATAAATATTGATTTTTTTACAAAAAAAAGGCATTTTTCTTTGACAAAATAGTGATGTGCCGTTAAGTTTTTACCGATTTTAACCCAAAAATAGCGATTTTAACCTGAAAATAGAAATCTAAATCCACAATGTGGAGGAATATTTAATGCAAGAGTATGAAGACCTAAAAGTACTGGTTACTGAAATTGAAGCTGATATCAGCAAGGCCGAAGGTGGAAATAAGGCGGCAGGGACACGAGTTCGCAAGCAAATGCAGAAAATCAAGCAGGCTGCTCAAGTTGTTCGCAACCGCGTTCTTGAAATCAGATCAGCCCAATAAACCATCGGGTTCCCGCCTTGCGGGATCCCTACCAGGTATTTGTAAATGCTTGTCTAATTGCGCATCGTGTGTTGCGTATTGAAGCATTGTGTATGAACAGTTGCGAGACAATACGCAATATGAGAGCGCAGAGTGTTTTTTTTCGAGGCTAATAATGCCCCCACCCTTTTTGTTTGATTTGTCGCAAATAGACCTTAAAGCCAAGCCTGTATTCGATAGAGAAGCGATTGAAAAAGTAAATCCGCAGCGATTTGAGATGCAGCAGCTTGATGGCATCCTCTGGTATGATAAGGACAAACGTCTGATTTTGGGCTACAAGGATATAACGGAGGACGAATTCTGGACACGCGGTCACATTCCGGGTCGGCCGTTGATGCCTGGGGTAATAATGGTCGAGGCGGCAGCCCAGCTTTCGAGCTTTTTTATGAAGCGGACTTATGAACTGGAAGGGTTTGTCGGCTTTGCCGGTATAGATTCAGCGAAGTTCCGTTCCGTCGTCGAGCCCGGGCAAAGATTATATCTGCTTGGGCATATTACGAAATTCAAACGCCGGAGAGACACCACACATGTTACAACAAGTGTGCAAGGAGTCGTTGACGGTTCTATGGTATTTGAAGCAGTCATATCCGGTATGCAACTTTGAGCGTTCGGATAGCTGCCCCCCTTAAAATTTCAGCATTTAGACAAGCGTCTGACAGTTGTAGAACAAAGACTTTCGGAACAGAAATAAAAATCTTCTGATTAAGCTTATTTTCACACCGATTTCTATGTGTAATACCCCCCAAGCCGAGTTCGTCCTTTAAATGGCCTGCTGGGCGCTTCAAATTGGAAGATGGGGGGTAGTATGTGGGATTCTATGGACTGGTTGTGTTAATTCTTTCAAGCAGGTAACAAAGGACTGCAAACACGATGCCCATCATAGCGCTCAAGAAACAGAGTCCTATTACATAAAGAACTGTTCTTCTCTTGCTTCGCAAGTCTCTCATACCTCTCAAAATTGCTTATATTCAATAGCGCGCCTCTTGCGCACTAATACACTTCCCCCCATATTATGTGGGCGATTCTGAACCAGAAAATGTTGACTATTTTAAGAAAATTGCTTCCAAATCAAATATAAAGCCCCTGCGGTGGGGGGAGAGGAAAAAGCGAAATAATCCCACAGGGGCTTGGGGCCAATTCTTATATCGTTCTGCATCTGAGCAGCCAGGTAAAAAAGGCAAAGCCGATAGTATTGAGAATAATTGCAGAGGGGGCGAGGATAGGTTTGAGCAAAAATGCTTAGAATCACGTATAAGTGTAATAATCGGGATGATCGGCAAGCTACCGGCCAAAGGGTTTGAGAAGCAGTAAGGTTTTTCAATCACCTGTCCAACCTGCCACTGTTCAAACCTACCTGAAAAAGACAGGTGAAAAATGAACTTTGGCCTTCATAATTTGAGCTTCTGGGAATTATACAGGCGAGTCTCATATAGACTCCATGAGAAGGATACCCATCAATTTTATAATGGAGACCGTAATCCCTTGCGGGATTTTTATCTTATTGAACTGGAACGTGCATATAATAGATTCAGAAATAATCCAGAATTTTCTGATAAGTTGCCAGATGATAGATGTGACCCGACAATAGGATTGAGAAAAATTGATAATATCTGTCATCAAGCTTTAGAACTGAAACTGACTGGTGACGAATCACAAAATAGCCCCAAGGGGATTCGAACCCCTTAACAACAATTCAAAAGCCGTTATAAATAAAACACTTACAGAAAACAGCAATCCTGTCTTGGCCACCAGCTTGGACAATTTAGTGCAGAAATACCCCGATTTGGCACAGCTTGTCAAGGTCTGGCCAGAACTGCCGGAAGATACCAAAAAGGCAATCAGGGTATTGATTCAAACCCATAAACGGAGAACAATAAAATGAGCGAAAAGTTAAAAGAACTAAGAGATAAATGCACTGAATGTCAGGCAAGGTTTGTAGAGAACTTGTATGAGACTGCCGACAGAGGACAATCATACATTGATGCAGGATTTAAGCCCAAAAACAAAGAAGTTGCGGCTCAGTGTGCTTGGCGATTGCTGAACAGAAATGCAAATGTGAAGGCGTATTATGATGCGCTATGGGAAGAAAAGGCAAGAGCGAGTAATATCAGCCGAACACAACAGCTAAGAAAACTGAACAGAGCGTATGAAATCGCAGAGCAGCAGAAAAATCCGTCTGCAATGGTATCTGCTATACGAGAGCAAAACGAAATGTTGGGCTATCATCGAGAGAACGCGCCGAATCCGGAGAAGGAATTACTCCGCCAAAAGCGCAATGAGCAGGAATCGGAGCAGTTGCGGCGTTTGGTCAGGCAGAGGACTAACGAGCTGTCACAACAAGGAAGGTGGAATCGCTCTTGAGCTTTTCGAGGCACGTTTTTAGTGATAAATAGCCAAGTCAAACGCCAAGTTTTAAGATTCAATCCATAAGCATTGTAAAAGCGAGGGATTATAAAGCAGGGAATCCGACACTTTATCAGATACGGCATTAACTTCGTTACCTTTGCAGCATAAAAAAGCCCCTGCTATCGTGTGGTCAAAAAGAAGTGAAAGCAGGGGTCTGTGCAAAAAAAATGTTCGATTACAGTATAGACCTTTTTGTTTGCGAGGTCAAGGTCAAAGTCGTTTTGCAGAATGATACCCCTCAAGACGAGTTCGCCGCTGCAATGGCCTCTGAGGTGCTTTAAATTAGAAGCTGGGGGGTTGTTACAAAAATAATGCTATTCTAACTATGGCCAAAAATGAAAAAACCAGGATGCCAGCCAAAATAAATGCACTCACGGCTTCTTTTCGGACAACACGCAGCGCTTCCAGTAGTTTTGCTATTCTCTGCCTGCGTTTGTACGGCAGAACTTCCTCACGGATATACCGTTTGACTTTGGGCTTATTTATCCTGTATTCGACCTGATTAAGCTGAAGACCAAGCCTTTCGGCCACCTCTGGGTTACACAGGCCCTCAAAGTATCTCATAAAAACGATATCGAGCTCAAGTCTGGTCAGTGATTCGTTTGGGTCTATCTTTTTAGCCATCTTTGCTGTTCCAATTTGATTCTTGAAAAGCCATATTCGTATTGTTGTGCCCGTTCTGGCTGGAAAGAATTTCGAGAAGAACATAGTAAGAATGACTTTTCAAGACAGGCTTGACACTCTTTTGTAAATGAGGCTTAGCAGTGTACTTGAGCATGTTAAATGAGAAATATCGGAGCAAAAATTTTTTCATATATTTCATCCCAAAGACTGCCCTTGCTTCCTTTTTATACTTCTTTTACAAAGTTTTTACACCTTCTGAGCAATCCTACAAGGCATACACCGATCCTGCAACGGTAACCTTGATAAGCTAATTCACATTCGTTTCTATAATCTACGCCATCCTCTAATTTTCTCCAGCTCTCTCTTTTCAGGCTTCGAGAATAAATCAAAAGTCTTGGCTACAAGCAGCAAAACGACAAGACCAAACACGAGCAGAAACATAGCGAGGGGTGAGTTGAAAGCAGGAGATGTAATTTTATTTAAGCCTACCCAAGAGCTGGGATTATGAAGCCACTGGGAAAAGTTGGTCGGCAGAACATTGTCCAATACCAACCTTGATTCGAGAGCTTTCCAGTATCCATGCTTCAGCCAAACAAAGCTTTGGTATGCCAACACGACTATACCAGATAAGGATATCGAAAACGCTAACAAGAGACAAAACGCACTGAATTTTTGTCCAATTGTCTGTTTAGTCATTTTTCTACTCCAATTTGATTCCTGAGAAAATACCGCCAAGAGAGTTTTTTCAAAAACCCAAAGTCAGTAAACTTATTCCTGTGTTATAGACACCCCCATGTCTTGACTTAGACACATATTATACTCCAAGAACGATTTCAATTCAACCAAGAAACTGCAAAAAGGCATTTGGGAAGTGATTTGTGGGCATTACACAAAGATATTAACAACCTTATCGGCCCCCACCAAAACAATTTTGAGAGCTAAAATCGCTTAGGATTTTCTTCTCCCCCTCACCGCACCCAAGCCGAATAAAAAGCCCCTGCGGTGCGGAGGGAGAGGAAAAGCGAGATATCCCGCAGGGGCTTGATGACATTTTATATTATTCTGCGTCTGCGTAGCCAAGTAACAAAGCCTATCCCCACGCTGCCAAGCAAGATAGCACTGGGTGCGGGGATTACGGCGGGTTCGGCTGCCAGAGCAAGACTATAATACTCACCCACAGCAATTGCAGCATATTGACCTGAAGGCACGTCACACTCACCATAAGGACTCCATCCCCAAGCTGTAACTGAGCCGTCAGAGCGAAGAGCAAGGCTGTGGTATCCACCGCCACCTGCAACGGCAACAAAATCATTTCCAGTAGGAACATCTATTTGACCGTGGTCATTTCTGCCCGAACCTACAAGAGAACCGTCAGAATTTATGGCAAGGTAGTAACCGTAACCAGTTGATATAGCAACGAAGTCATTACCTGAAGGAACTGGTATTACGGTGCCCAAAGCCACAAGAGAACCATCTTCCCTAAGAGCAAGACAATAGTCTGGAGTCCCAACAGATGAAATAGCAATAAAGTCATTACCTGAAGGAACTGGCAATGGCACACCATCAGAATTCCAGGAAAAAAGTGAGCCATCTGATTTGATGGCAAAATTATTGCTATAGCTTGCGGCAATTGCTGCGAAATCGTTGCCGGTAGGCACTATCGTCTGGCTACCCCAAGCCACAAGAGAACCATCTTCCCTAAGTGCAAGACTGTGAAATCCACCTCCTGCTATAGAAATAAAGTCATTGCCAACAGGTACATCACATTCGCCGTGGGGATTATAGCCCCATGCTGCAAGCGAACCGTCTGACCTTATAGCCAAACTGTGGTGTTCATAGCCAGTGGCAATTGCTACGAAATCATCACCTACTGGTACATCCGTTTGACCATAATCGTTCACACCCCACGCTACAATCATTCCTGCAAAAGTCGAAGGGGAGATTGCAAATAACACTACTATCGCCAACACAAAAATTGATTGCCGTCTCATTTCATTTCTCCTTGTCAAAAAGAGTTATGTTGCGCGCTGCGCAATATTACGGCTTAAATACGAATTGGATTACCTCTACTAATATATCAACTCTACCTAATTTCCAGGAGGCAGTCAAGTATTTTTTCTGTCAAATTGTTGCCAAATGGAGCATTTCTGGCTATGATTTAGGTTATGAAAAAAGCAGTAAAAGAGCGAGAACAAACGCCAACGCCGGATGACTACAACGAGTTGATTAGCAATGTCGATATAATGCTCCGAGCATTTCGGGATTTGAAAAGCGAGGTAAAAGGTGAGTGGTTTTGGTGGAGCTTGAGTATCTACGCCAGAGAGAACATCACTAAAACAACGGAGCGAGCACAAACAATATGGTTAGATTTCAGAGAAAAGGCAATGCTTCAGGAGAGCTTCCCTTTAGGAGGTTCTTCAACATTTGATAACAAAAATGAATTCACAGCTTATTTTGCAACGTCCGAAGATGGTACAGAATCAGAGTTCATTAAGATTGCAAATATTGCGGAGTCTGCGGTCAAGGCACTTCTGATTTTCTATTATTTACCCAAGTGTGGATTTGGGCTTTCCCGCTATCTGGACAGTTTTGTAGGAGCGAGAAGTTACTACTCTGAAACGATGACCAGTCCAGCCGCACGTTGCGCTTCATGGTGCTGGTTCGAGTTTGTATATAACATGGCATTTGAGATAAGCTCGCCCTTGCAAGTTTCTTGCTGTGATGTCCCAACGGTTGATGATTTACCTCCTGTTGAAATTAAGCAGAAGCCGCAGATGAAAAATCAGGAATTTAGACTATATCCTGAAGTTAGGCGAATTGACCATAACATTTGCAAGGCAAGCATACTCGCCTTAGAGTTCTTGAAGACAAAAGTTAAGGCACGAATAAAAAAGCCAGCAGAAACAGAGCAGAAGACTGAGCCGCACGAAAAAGGCAGACAGAGCAAAGGCGGCAAGGTGGATTCACCAAACGAAAAATCATCAGAAACTTGGTGCTGGAAGCTATACGAAAAAACGATAAAAGCTTTTATTGCTGCGATTCTTGATAAAATAAACCCATCGTAAAACATCCCAACGCTTCTTTAGGTACAAACGGTGTAAATGTGAGCCACAAAGAACTAATTACGAACGACGAATCACAAAATAGCCCCAAGGGGATTCGAACCCCTGTTGCCGGGTTGAAAACCCGGTGTCCTAGACCTGCCTAGACGATGGGGCCAACCATGTTTATACCATCTCGATTGCTTCCTCAAGACAGGCATCGACGCAAACGCCGCAATCAACGCAGTTTTCGACATCAACGACGGCCTTGTCGGCGGCCATGCTTATAGCTTCACTGGGACACTCTGCTACACAAGTTTCACAACCAGTGCATTTCTCCTCGTCTACTTTAGCCGGCATTTACATAACCCTTTCAAAAAACCTCAAAACTTACTACCTATTAAACTCTTACAAAACCTTAGCTACGAAATAGAATACGGAATGTTACAAAATTATGGCGATATTACAACCTATTTTTGATGAAATTTTACAGAGCAGCAAGATGGTGAGTGGCGAGCAGTGAATATCCACTCACCAATTAACTAATTAACTACCCATCCAAGGCAATTGCCATATCGCGAACTGGCTTGCTTGAGTCATTTTTTGCCGTCCAGTCCAGGACCTTATCAAAGCTGGGGTCAGCGGTTTTGCTCAACAAATAAACAGCCATCATACGAACCGGCCAATTATTATTGTTCAGATTCTTTGCCACCGCACTTATCATCTCGTAATCCAGCGGCAAAGAAAGCATCTCAGCCATAGTGTTTACCTTAACGATCCACTGGTCGTTGGCAGGATTACGCAACAATTCGGATAGTGCAGACCTCAATAAAGGCTCCATCCAATCGGCATACAAAAATCTGTAAAGCGGCTTATTTAACATAACCTGCTGCTCTCTCAAAAGGCCGGTGAAAAGCTGAGCGGTTTTGATTTTTTGGCCGACGTTGCCTTTTGAGATTAAATCAAACTGGCTTCTTATATATTTACCAGTAAGTTCGATGCCAGGACGTTTTATGCGCACCCTGGTCGGCTTGATATGAGTGAGTCTGTTAGCAATCTTGCCCTCATCAGTGGTTACAGGGTCAAGATAGAGGGTAAATTCTATGTCCAAAGATGCCTGTGGATAGGTAAGAAGCATCTTTCTAAGTTCGCCGGTAATAAGCCGCAGAGGAATGAGGATACTGCGGCCAGGCTCGATAAGCAAGGCCGTCCGAATTTTTGTAGAGACCAGGTTTGGTATCGTTTTATTAAGGTCTCCGCTAACTTCGGCGTCAATCCTGATATTGCCCTTAAATAAGGCATCATCGCTAATTACAAAAGGCTCAGCAGAGTTATTTATTAGTGCAAAAGTGCCGCTGAATTCACTGCCGTACGGAAACTCATTGCCCCGAATATTAAGCTGGACCGAAAATATCTTCTCCGGGGGAGTAAATACGGGAACGAGTGTTCGCCCAAAGACATTCTCCAACATAGTTAAAACAGCATTAGGGTCAATCGGAGGCGTATATTTTTCGCCCTGTTGGGCCAGAATTTCTTTGGCACGTTCGGCTGCAAACGAACCAGGGTCTTTGGCGATTGCGGTCTTTAAGGTTTCGATTGCCGAATCCTTTTGTCCTTGGGCCAGTTGAATCTGAGCCAGTGTTAAATCTGCGATTTGGTTACGCTCATAATTGTTGATAATAGGCTTGGCCAATTCCGTCTGATTATTCATCACAAGCGCATAAGCCCAAATAGCGGCTGCCGGCGGCGAATTACGTTCAGTTTCATAGGCTCTGTTAGCCCAGTCTAATGCTTTGTCCGGAACCGGCAGAACAAAACAATAAAACCAGGCAAGTTGTTTTACATCGAGGTTCGAGAGGGCTTTTTTTTCGGCGGCCTGGAATATCTGCGTTGCCAGTTCGCCATTGCCGATTTTCGTCGCTGCTTTGCCGGCAATGGCCTCTACACGTAGGTCAAACCGGTCGTCTTGCTGAATACGCTGGGCAATTTGGAGGCATTTGGACTGATTTTGCTGCGTGTTGTAGCTGCTAATCGCCCAGGGCAGATAAATGCGGGCAGGAAGAGCTTCAGAGGGGTAAAGATAAGTAAACAAATTGGCGCAGTATTCATAAACCCCAGCGGCTGTCTCGTAAAGTTGCAGACGTTCGACATTTTGCGCAAAGGCAAGAGCCGTATCGATATCCGATGGGTTCTCACGCAATGCTAATCTTAACCGTTCAAGATATATTACCGGCCCAATCCGTTCGGGCTTAAGTTCCGCCAGCTTTACAAAGGCCAACCTATTGTATCTATTCCTTTTGTAGGCCTGCATAAGGTAAAATTCAGCAGCTTCTAAATCTGCTTTTTCAGCCTTCAACAGGCCAAGCAAGGTCGCCAGCTCGGAACCGAAAACAACGTTCTTGCTGCCCAGGCTCGACAACATCTGCTCAAGGAGCTTTTCCCGCTGTTCACGGGTGTCCAGTTGAGCCAGTAAATACACGACCGCTTTTTTTGCAACCTCAACATCAGCGGACTCATCTACATAATCCATAAGTAAATTATACACCAGGTTGTCACCTTCTTGCTTTCGCAAGAAAGTAGAGGGCTGCTCCGGGTCCTGACAGGCGAGCTTAATAAGTAAGGAACGAGCATCACTGGCATTTTTGTCGAGCTTCATTGCAGCAGTTAAGAAAACAATCGCCTTCTCGACTGCCGGGCTGCGGCGGGCTTCGCCCAGACGAGAGCTTGTCGAAGTCAGTTCGTAAGCTATCTCGTAAAACTTTTGGCTAACGGATGATGAAAGCAACTGTTCCTGCGCGTTTTCTTGCGAAAGCAAGAGCGGGGGTGCAGTCAGGCCTACTCCGCCGAAGCAGCTTTGGCTACGAAGGCCGGGAAAACAGGAAAAGAAAAGAAGCGCCGAAAATACTAAAAGGGACCCCGCGCACCAATTGAGCATAGGCTTACGCCTAATTGTTACGAAGGAACCCAAAGACGCTATCTTGCGCATTTGTTTCTCCATTAACCCAGCACCTATTGAGCTTAGGCTCGCGCCTAATAGGTGCGGGGCAAAAAAACATTCTTTGCGTTATTATACTTCATACTTCGGACAATTGCTATTTTTGCTTTAGATATAACGATAAACAGCTATTTTGTGTAGTTCACCTGCCTCCGGTGAATAGAGAAAGCATTTCGATATGCAGGAATTTTGCAGCCAGTACATACATCGCTGCCGCCGATGGTACAACTGCGGCGAGTCTTAGGACATCAGAAGACCTGCCATCGGGCAAATTTTTCATTAGAATCATAATTACAGCCCCGGCTAGAAACATAATGGCTGTTGCTGTAAGTGTTTTGGCCAGGGTAACGGGCAATCCATCCAATATAGAGTGGCCTAATTTTCTCCGAAGCACCGTAACAAGGATTATGACCTGCAGGTATGAGCATGCTGCGGTCGCGGCAGCCAGTCCTGCTGTTCCAAGGAACCAGATAAGAGTCAGATTCAGAACAATATTAGCGGCAACCGCACACAGAGCGCTTCGTGCAGGTGTCTTTGAATCCTGCATAGAGTAAAAGGCCCGTGTTGTTATCTGCTGGCAAAAATAGCCACACAACCCCAAGGCATAAAACGATAATGTCCATGCTACTATTGGTGTGTCCGTGCTTTTGAAATTGCCATGTTCAAATATGGCTGAGATTAAAGGCCTGGCGACCAGAAAGATTCCTGCAGTTGCCGGAACCGCAACGAAAACAGCAGCCTTGATTCCGCGTGCGATTGTTTTGGTAAGTGCGTCAAAATCTTTTCTGGCGGCGTCTGCACTCATAACCGGAAAGATTGCTGTTGCTAAGGATATCCCCAATACCCCTAAAGGGAATTGGTAAAGCCGCTGGGCGTAGTACAGATAGGACGGTGCGCCATAACTCAGTGGGTCGCCGCGCTCGTTCATGAAGCAAAGCGCAATAATATCATCGCCGAGTGTGTTTAACTGCGTTACAGTAAGACCAAGAATCATAGGGCCCATCAAAATGATGACCTTTTTAAATGCCTTGGAGTTAATATCCCATGCAGGCCTGATTGAAACTCCGCTGGCGCGCAGAGAAGGAATCTGAATCGCTATTTGTGCAAGCCCTGCGAACAGAACTGCGACTGCTACGAAAAAGACCTGCTGCTCCGGCTTGATTTTCAACGCCCAGCCGGTAAATAAAATGCTTCCAATAACAAATGTATTCAGCACGATGGGCGCCGCCGCAGGTGTGGCAAAATGTCTGTGGACATTCAGAATGCCGGCCAGAATTGCCACAATACAAATAAAGATCATATACGGCAGCATGATAGAGCACAATAGCAGTCCAAGTCGAGGGCCGGCTCTGGTCTCAAAAAAGCTGTAGTAGCTCCAAACCAGCCCTTCGCCAATAAGGACGATTGCTGCAAGTATTACAAATAAAACTGTTACAGCCGTGTTAGCTAAGCATTTCGCCTGCTCCGGGTTGTTATGAAGCTGTTCGCTATATACGGGGATAAGAGAAGCGGAAGCTGCGCCTTCGCCAAAAAGTCTTCGGGCAAGATTTGGAATCTTAAACCCCATTGTCCAGGCTGTCATCAACCAGCCTGCACCGAAAAAATGGGCAAATGCCATATCCCGTACCATACCGAATACTCTGCTGATTGCCGTAAGAGAAGCAATTTGTCTGAAACCTTTTATCATTTTGTATCTTGCATCTCAGTAATCCAGAGTGCCTAAAGTGAGCTAAAGTTATATGTAACTTTAGGCACTTTTCACAAGTTACGCTTTTGGTGCTACACTAAAAGGCCTGCACCGTCCGATGTTATTTAATAAACCTATAGAAGCCATACTAACGAGCAGGCTTGAGCCCCCGTAGCTTATCAGCGGTAAAGTCAAGCCTGTGATGGGCATAAGTCCCACAGTCATACTCACATTGATGATAACCTCAACAACAAACATTGCGATAATACCGACTGCCAACAATTTTCCGAACGGGTCGGTATTGTTCGCTGCGATTTCCAGCCCACAGCCAACAATAATAACGTAAAGCCCGAGCACAGCCAGACAGCCCCAAAAACCCCATTGGTGGGCAATCACAGCAAATATGAAGTCGTTGTGCCTTGCTTCCAGAAAGTTATATTTGACAAAGGGCCCCCGTCGAAAACCGTACCCTTTGGCACCACCGGATGCAACGGCATATTTTGAGCGAATCAGATGCCAACCCCAATCACTCTTCCATTGCTTTTCACTGAATTTCGTGCCGACAAGAACTTTACCCAGCCAGGGGTGCTTCTCGGCCTTTTCTCGAATCCAGGCGCTTTGCAATACGACACTACTAATTCTGATTCGCTGATAAGACCTCATCAGCAGCGGGCTTACCATAAGTGCCATAAGTGCTATAAGCAGCAAATGCTTAACCTTTGCCCCGGCTACAAACAGCATTGTGAACAAAATCGGCATCATCAGCAGCACGGTGCCCAGGTCCGGCTCAAGCAGAATCAGCACCATCGGCAGTAGGGTCAGAGCAAAAGGGCCGATTAAAGCGGTAAAATTTCGGTAGTTACTGCGGTAGCGCAGGTACCAGGCCAAAGCCAGAATATATGCCAGCTTGCAAAACTCTGAAGGTTGGATTGAAGGTAGTGTGTAGCTTCCAACAGTGAACCATATCCAACGGTACGTATCGTGTTTCGGTTTTGCAAAAGGCAAAACAACCACATACTTGCTTACAAGCAGTACAACCAGCAATACAAGTATGCAAGCGAAAAACCAGTAGCTTATCGAGCCTAAACGCCTGTAATTGACCAAGTTAACCGCTATAAAGCCGACTATGGCGACCACGGTAAATATGACCTGCTTTTTCCAGAGATTGCCCAAATTGCCCGTTTCGGTGGCCGGGCTCGGCTCTGCGGGATGACCGACAGAATAGATAGTAGCTATCCCGATGGCAACCAGGATTAAAGCTGCCGCCATCAGGCATAGTCTTACAATTATCAGTCGTCCCTTTAGAAAATTGTACATAACGGCAATATGTGTTAAATCGGGCAATTATGTCTAAAATTCTGATTTTTTTCGTTTTTTTTACATTTCTCTTCGATTCTTGCACAAAGCCTCGGTCTTTTCCACTTAATTTTCGACAACAGCAACTTGGATACTTTATTTTTTTGTGTGCTTTTGTTAGCTGGCAAGAAAGGTGCAGATACAGCCAACTGATTTTCAGACTCATTTTTTGTTTTTTTTACAAATTTTTCTTGAAATATGTAAAAACTTGTGTTAGGATATAATTAACCTACACCAATTAAAATCTGTGCAAGTATTGTAGGGCATATATTTCGCTTGATCAGCGGGAAAGAAGGGTGTCTAAGGGAAGATTTGTGAGTATTTCCGGCTTTTCCTGCCGGTGCCGGAGCGCTATGTTCAATGATTCAAAAGTACTAATTGTTATAATGAACAAGCGTGCTCAATTTTTGTTTTGTAAGGCAGGAAGCAAAACCAAGAGAGCAGCATATATTGTTCTGCACAGACCAGATGAGAAGAAAAGATAAGGAGTTTTATTATGAGAAAAACATTTTTTGTCTTGGTGGTGGCGATGCTAACTACACCAGTGTGGGCAGCAGTTACCATCACTGCCACTGACTTGGGCGAAGGAGTAGTCGCCATCGACTATTCATCGGATGAGACTGAGCTGGTCAGAGCGTTTGCTCTGGACATCACGGTCGACGCTGGTACTATTGAGACCATCAGCGACTTCGCGGTTGGTGATGACAACAACGGCTACGGTATTTTTCCGGCCAATTTCAGTCGGTACATTACTGTGGACCCTGCGACCGGTGAAGTCAGTGATTGGAGTGTAGCTGGTTATTCGCCCGTGGCTGACGGTAATGACCCGGGCGCACTGGGTGGCCTGGGTACGAACGGTATCACCATCGAAATGGGCTCACTCTATGGCACGCAAGCTCCACCCAATCAGGGCAGGCTTTGCACCGTTACCTGCAGCGAAACATGCTTGCTGACTGTTACTACAAATGCAACCCGTGGCAATGTAGTTCTGGAAGATGCTTCAGAGGCAACTGTGGATTTGACCGCCGCAACCAATGTTCAAATCACCATTGGTGCAATAGCGTCATATACTGGTCCACAAATGGACGAATGGATTGCCGTGGGTAAGCCTGATTGTTGGTGTGCCAGTATTAACCCGAGACAGTGCCATGGTGACGCAGATGGTGCTTCTCAGGGCCCAAACACATACTGGGTGTCAACCAATGACGTGGACATCCTGATTGCAGCCTGGAATAAACCGCTGGCATCACTAATAGGCAATCAGATTTGTGCTGACTTTGACCATTTATCTCAGGGTGAGTATCGTGTCTCGACCAATGACCTGGACATCTTGATCGCCAACTGGCAGCTTGCCGATGCTCCGGCTCCTGACTGTCCATAATATGTGGAGCCAAAGAAGCATTAATTGGCGAATTTGAAGAGTGAGAGACATTAAGAGTGGTCTGTTTCTGTGTCGTCGCAAATAAAATAATTAGTTTTGGCAAAGGCCAACAAGTTGGTTGGCAAAGAGGCAAGTCATAAGAGACTTGCCTCTTTTTTTGTCTTGCAGCCCGTACTGGGGTTTCTTAAGATTTATGAATGGGCTTTAACCTATGAGACGATTATTAGCTTTATCGATTTGTGGTTTATCCTTTTTTTTGCCTGGTGGCTGCCGGAGTTCTGATGGGAATAAAAGCGATGTGGAGGTAATCGTTGACGGTGATGGGCGGTTCCCTGCGTTTCTTGCCGGCAGATGGAAAGCAGATAAAGGTGGCTGGGAAATTGTCTTTGAACCGGATGGGGTGATTTCCTCGGCAGTAGTCAGTCTCGGCAGGGTGAGAATGAGGCCCGGGCAGGTAACTACTACGCAGATGAAAATGGGTGGTAAAGGAGTTTTCGAGCCGGGACAGTGGACAGTTCAATACTCGCAGGAAAAGCGCGAATTAATCCTTCAGATTGCAATAGAACACTTTCGCGTCGAACTTGGCGATAACGTGGTGCAAGGCCAAACTCGGGATTTTTTCGTTGGTTTGGTTTCCAGTGATGGCCAATTGTGGTGGCCTGACCGATTCAGTTTCCCCGAATACATCGTAGATACGAAGAAATATCCGAATTACAAGCTGCCTTCTGACCCTAATAACAACCCACGGGAAAGTTTAATCTTTCGAAAGGTTACAGAATAAAAATAGACTGTTATTTCTGCGTTATTTTGTATCGGAGGACAAGAAAACAAACTGATATGCTGCTGACGAATGGATTTTCAGTAGTCAAAGTAGGTGTCCCTGCCGAAAATTAGGTCCTTGGTTATTTACAAGGACTTATGTAGAATCGCCAACTCTCGAAAAACTACCTGGAATGATACCATAAGAAGGAGAAGTTGGCCAAGATGAGCGCGTAAGGACTAATTATAATCTAATAAACAACTGCCAAGGCAATTCGAAATTTAACTTGAAAAATAGTACGTTATTCGTAATATATTGCTATTATAAAGTGTTTTTCGCTGACAAATTGCCCGAAATTATTTAGAATTCGTTTTTTGTTATCTAAGAAGTTTTTGTTCGGAGAAACAATATGAGTTTTAAGGGATTGATTTTTGGGATACCAAAAGAAACTCTGGCAGGTGAGAGGCGTGTTGCCGCGACTCCCGAGGTTGTTGGAAAAATGGTATCAAAGGGAGCGATAGTGGTTGTGGAAATCGGGGCGGGTGAAGGCTCCTTTTTTACCGATGACGAATATAGAGCGGCAGGAGCAGAGTTGTTAGCTGGTTCAGAGGAAGTTTTTGCCAAGTCTGATCTAATCCTAAAGGTGAAAGAACCGCGATTTTCAGATAAGGTAGGCAAACATGAAGTTGATATGATGAAAGAAGGACAGTACCTAATCACTTTTTTACACCCAGCATCTCCTGCCAATCACAAAATGGTTCGGAAATTAGCTGCAAAAGGAGTCATTGCAATAAGCTTGGATTCAATTCCAAGAATTTCTCGAGCTCAGACTATGGATGCCCTAACATCTATGAGCACTGCGGCAGGCTACAAAGCTGTGTTAATGGCAGCGAATATGTTGCCAGTATTCATTCCTATGATAACTAGCGCGATTGGAACAACCCAGCCGGCGAGCGTTCTCGTAATTGGAACAGGAGTTGCCGGACTCCAATCACTTGCTACAGCCAAACGGCTGGGAGCGATTGTATACGCAGCGGACATTCGGCCGGAGGCCTGCGAGCAGGCTAAGAGTTTGGGTGCCAAGATTATAGACGTTCAGATTCCTGCCGAAGTTTCGGTCGGCAAGGGTGGATATGCCATGAAGCTTCCGGAAAAATGGTTACTTAAGGAGCAACAGATCTTAAGCCAAAGCGTAACTTTTGCAGATATAGTTATTCTGACCGCTTTAATACCTGGTAAGGTAGCGCCGGTCCTTATTACCAAAGAGATGGTAAAATCAATGAAAACTGGTTCGGTTATAGTGGATGTAGCAATTGATCAAGGTGGTAACTGTGAAATTTCTGAAGCAGCAAGACTTGTTACTAAGTATGGTGTCAATATAGATGGCACCCTGAACATACCCAGCATGCTTCCAAGGAGTTCAACGTGGATGTTTGCCAGTAACGTGTACAATCTGTTGGCTTATTTGATAAAAGATGGCAAAGTAAATTTAAATATGGATGATGAAATTATCGCTTCTTCAATAGTTACAAAGGATGGAAAAATATTCCATGCAGGCACACTGGAAGCGATGAATCTAAAGTGAGAGAGTGTTTAGAAAATGAATGATTGGTTATCACCGGTTTTATTTATCGTCGCAGCAACGGCCGGTTACCGGCTTATAAGTGATGTACCGAGCTTGCTCCATACTCCCCTGATGTCCGGGATGAATGCTTTGTCTGGTGTTACTGTTTCGGGGGCATTGTTAGCCACAGCCTTTGCCATTAACAGTAGCAGCGAGATTGTTGGAGCCACTGCCATTGTTCTTGCCTCAATCAATGTTGTGGGTGGGTTCTTAGTTACTGATCGCATGTTGAAAATGTTTAAGTAGGACAGGTTATAAGAAGAAAAAACTATGATAGTGACTTTCTATGGATTAATCGATTTGGTCTGTGTTCTCGGGATAGTCTCAGGTATCAAACTTATGAATTCGCCGAAGACAGCCAGAACGGGAAACCTGCTTGGGGCAGCTTGCATGTTAATTGCGATTATCACGACTATGATTAATAACGAAATTATTTCCCTGAAGATTCTTTGGATTTCAATGATTTTGGGTGCTTTCCTCGGCTGTTTGCTGGCTGTGTATGTTACTATGACACAGATGCCCCAAATGGTTGCGTTATTGAATGGATTTGGTGGAGCGGCTTCCGCTATCGTTGCTTTCGTGGTGCTCACCGGCAGTATTGCGGCTATTTCAGGTATCGCAAGATTCACCGGTGCTATTGCCCTGGTAATTGGCAGTGTTACATTTGGTGGCAGCCTTGTCGCGGTAGCAAAACTGGATGGAAGAATAACCCCACTCCCTATTATACTTAGAGGTCATTTCATCCTTACTCTTCTAACACTAATCACTACCGTAATACTTATCCCGCTTGTAGCTATCACTTCTTCCAATACCGCAACAATTCCTTCTGTTCTGTCAATTCTCATCAGCTTAATTTTTGGTATCCTTTTTGCGATTCGTGTCGGCGGCGCCGATATGCCTATAGCCATTTCTTTATTGAATTCTCTATCTGGCATCGCCGCAGCGACAGTTGGTTTGGCGACATCAAATTTGTTGGTGGTGGCCGTCGGAGCTATTGTGGGCTCTGCGGGGATTGTCTTAACACAAATTATGTGTCGAGCTATGAATAACAGTATCCTTGATGTTTTGACGGGTAAAACCACTTTATCAACAGCAGCGCAAATGGCCCTTAGCTCCGTAGGCCAGGATTCCTCTCCGCAAACCTCCCGAAGCACACCAACAGCGGAAAATATGTCTGCCGCCCTGGATGAAGCAACGGCTATTATAAGTGCAGCCAAAAAGATAATCATTGTTCCAGGTTATGGCATGGCTTTGGCCCAGGCCCAGGTTCAGGTCAAGCAGTTACTTGCCATTTTGGAAGCAAAGGGCAAACAGGTAAAATTCGCGATTCATCCTGTTGCTGGCCGTATGCCGGGGCATATGAATGTGTTGTTGGCGGAAGTGGAAGTCCCCTATGATAAGTTGTACCCTATGGAGGCTATTAATCCTGAATTCAAAGAAGCAGACGTCGCTTTGGTGGTGGGTGCAAATGACGTCGTCAATCCTGCTGCCAGGACAGCGGAAGGAACCCCTATTTACGGCATGCCGGTGCTGAATGTGGACGAGGCAGATTATATAATCATTTGCAACAAAGATACCTGCCCGGGGTACGCTGGTGTAAACAATCCACTGTATCTGCCAAGGAAGAATACAATCGTGATTCTTGGTGATGCCACAGAAACTCTTAGAACCCTTTTAGAAAAATTGTAGCAGGAATGACACTATGCAGCCGGATACACTTGATTGGAAAATAATCAATATCTTGTCGCAGAAGCATATGCCCAACAGTACTGTTGCGAAGAAGCTCGGCGTTACCGAGGGTACGATCCGCCAAAGATTAAAAAGACTGCAAAGCGGGGGTGTTCTCAAAATAAGGGCTCTGCGCAACCCCGGTATTTTGGAAAACCAACAACTGGCTATAGTTGCTGCAACACTAATGGAGGCAAAATATTTGGACAAGAAAGCTCAGGAGATTTCTGAGCTGGAAGATGTTTTGTCGGTTTCGATTGTTTCGGGCCGATATGATTTCCTAATCGAGGTCTTAGTGGAATCCAATAGAGGTCTTGTTAGGTTTTTAACAGAAAAACTTTCTACTATCGGAGGAATATCTAAGACAGAAACTTTTATTATACTGAAAAACTACGAAAAGTGGGTGTAGGGATGTTAATTTAATAAACAAGGACTGAATTTTCGGTAGGGAGAGGTGTTGAACTCTGGGGAATCACGGTTACTATTTCGCCACGTGCCATGGGGAACGCCAGCAAAGAGCCGGAGAGGTCCTCAGCCTTCTTGCCGTTGCGGTAGAGCGCGAGGGCGGCATCCAGCCAGGGGTTGCGTAAGCGGCACCAGCCGCCGGTCTGGGAGTGGATTTCCACAAATTCAATCCGCCCCTTCTCTATCGAAGTGCTAACCAGGAACGCTCCACGGGCCAGTAACGTGTAAGTCGCATCCCAGTCCCTGGGCCAGGCCGGGAAGAGGTGAATGACAGGATCCTTGCCGGGTGCAGAAGGCACACTCTGAAGCAATGCCGCATGCAGAGCTGCCGCAGCCCCTCCGAGCCGCTGGCAATCGATGGCACCCGGTCCTTCACGCAGGGTCAGGCGATTTGGCAGCACACCGGTCCTGCCGACGCCAACCCAATCGCAGAAATCTTTATCCGGGGTCAGACAGCGAATCTGGTTCGGGATCATGTATTTCAAATCGCTGGCGCGACCCAGGTAAGCGGCAGCCACGGGGCTATGGGTTAATGTGTGAACGGACGTCTTCTCGTTGACGCCGCCGGAGTAAATCGCCTCGAACGTGGCGTTTCCGGTCCGGACAATCTCTGGGTCTTCGGTCCCGACCGTGCAAAGGTCGTAGAAAAGCGCCGGCACGAGGTCGGGCCGCTCCGGGTTGCCCGATCGGGCGGGCGGGACAGCACTGATCCAAAACCGCGGCTCACCCGATTGCCGGGAACTCAGGACGTCGTTGGTTGGCAGTGGTGCGAGGTTTTCGGCGAATTCCTGCCAAACGGGTCTCATATCGGCATCCACATCAAGGATCTCCGAGGCGCGAATCAGAATCGGTGTTATTCCACGCATTGCCGAGATATCTTCCAGCGTGTCTTGGGCGTCCCAGACTGGTTCGTGGTTGTTCGTATGATAGATGTGGTATTTGCCGTCGCCGTCCTTCTTAACATTCGGGAAATTGCGGTAGAACTCCACAGTTCCCTTGAGCATCGGATACGCGCGATCACGCAGCCACACTTTATCCTGTGTGTACTCGTAACGCAGCCAGAACAAAAAGGATATTTTGGCTGTAGATGAGAACATGTGGGAGACATGCCCGAACGGACCAGCACCTTTATCCGGTACGACCCAGTGTCCCTGTTCCCACCGGCCTACGGTGGCCCAATTCCAACGGCTGTTATGCTTCAACTTTGTCTCGGCAAACCAGCGGAACCGTTCAGATCGCTGTTCCCAGGGCTTTCTTACGAGGTACAAGGCCCGCATCTCCGTAGCGATGTCCTCCGGGAGTTTCTCCAGACCGTCGAACCAGGTCGTCTCGGGCAGCCAGATGCCTTGGCTTCCCCATTGCTGGCGTGCGGCCAGCGCACAGGATTCGTACATCCCGCTGTACATTGCAAACATCGGGTCCATCAACTCGAAGCGGTTCACTGGAGGCAGGGCATTGTAGTAGCAACTTTGATTGTGCCACCAATACTGTGACCCCCACTCCCGCATGTCGCCAGTTGTGTACCATATCATGCCGCCGTAGCGAGGCGGGTAGGCGCCTCGCGAGCTTGAGGCCATAACATAAAGGAAGTAGGTATAGTTCTGCTGGACGTAGTCCGCCACGCCATCCTCGCTGTGCAGGTACACGAAAGACTTAGACCAGAAATCGTGCCACCAGGCCTTGTTGCTCGCAAGCAGGGTCTTGAAGCCTTTCCCCGCCGCGGCATCCAGCTCTTTCATGGCCAGCGTGGCGGCGTCCTGTTTCGGGTCAAAGCTGGAGGCGCTGGCCATCAAGATAATGAAGCGCCCTTTATGAGGCGCTGCTGAGAGTCGCACGGTCAACTCGTTGAAGTACCTCGCCTTCGTCTCCCGTCCCACAATGCCGATCGCGACCGCCGAGGTGTTGTAATAATCGTTCTCACGAAACTCCTGCGTCAAAATGATGCGTCCGCCGCGAATGTCCAGTTGGGAAGTTGCGGTGTGGGCGGCCGTCTTCACCATCACGGCATGCTTGCTTGACAACTCGAAGTTTTTCCCGGGGAAGTATTGCATCATATAGCGCAGCATGCGCAGGTCAACGTTGACCGGCGCGGGATGTTCCCGCTGATCCTCGATTTCTACCGCTATGACATCTCGTTCGTGCCAGGCCAGTACACGCGCCTTGACGCCATTGCCCTCGGCGGTCATGAGCCCGTCATACACCCCGAGGTGCTGCCGGAAAGCCGCGCCGGTGAAGATATCTTTGCCGAAGTCAACAAGATTGATATCGACATAGCCGCAGCCGCTGGCATAATCCGTGTGTCTCCGCGGGAAGCTGCAAGTGGAACTGTTCGTCGCAAAGACATCCACGCGGTTGATCTGGAATTTAAGCGCGGCAGGAGTGGTCCACACCAGACTGCCCATACGACCGTTGCCGATGGGTAGCCCCTCCTCGCTGCGCGCTACGGGCTTATCGTAGGTAATATCCGCCCGGCTGACAAGACTCCTGTGGTCTACCTTGATCGAGCGGATGGCCGCATCGGCGGCCAACCATGGCAGAAGAGCTGTAAGTACCAGAACTTCGTATGCGAACGCCGATCTTCTCATGTCCATCTCCTTCGTAATGGTTTAATGGTAGAGACACGGTTCAATCATGTTACATCCGCTTGACATAGACATAGTATGCGCCGCGGCCCTGGCCATCTTCGTCAACAAGCCAGCTTTGTAATTTCGCCGGCCCCTGCTTGAGATTGACCAGGAATATCGCGGCCTTGTCGTCGGCTTTAACGGGTTTTGTCTCTTCGATGTCGCCGATTTTCAATCTTGCACGGACCGCATTTATAGCTTTTCCGCCGAGCACAACAGAGTTGATGGGTGTATCGACCTCTTTGGGCCAGCGGCGAAGTTGGAATTCGTATCGTCCGGGGCGCGCGATGTCCACGGCCCAGAAGCCATTGGATTTTACAGCCCTGCGGACTTGGGACTGGTCAAATACGGGGTAACCCAGACCGTTGTCGTGCCAGTCATGGCTGGTCAGGCAGGTGGGATTCCCAGCCTCGTGTCCGAGAATGCTGGGGACATACTCGTGGCCTCGGCGGGATATTATACGCCAATATTTTTCGTACTCGCTGCGCAAACGCTGGACGAGGTCGGGGTGAGAGGCGGCGATATCATTTTTCTGGGAGGCGTCTTTTTTGATATCGTAAAGCTCTTTGCCGTTGACCAGGCGCCATTGGTCCGTCATGACGGAGCACTTTCGCCACTTGGTGAGGTTCTCCAACCGCTGGGAGTCGGTGACGAGCGTTCGGTTCTTCCACTTGCCCGGTTGGCGTTGGAGCAGGGGTTTGAGCGATGTCCCGTGGATGTCGGGGCCGGCGGGTCTTTTCAAACCGCAAACGTCAATGAGCGTGGGCAGGATATCAATGTGAGCGGTGAGAGTATCGATATCGCGGGGACCGGTGAGGTTGCCGGCGGGCCAATGAATGAAACAGGGCACACGGTGGCCGCCTTCGTATTCACTACCTTTGGCACCTCGCATACCGGCATTAAAACCCTTGCCGCGGCGTGAGCCGAAGGTCGAGCCATTGTCGGTCATAAAGATGAGAATAGTATTATCTTCGATGTGATTGTCCTTTAGAAAGCGCATCAATCGCGCCATGTTGTCGTCGATGTTGGTGATCATGCCATAGAAGCTTTCATTCGGGACACGGGGATCGGAATCGTATAGCTGCTTGTATTTCTCGGCAACACGGTAGGGTCCGTGGGCGGCGTTAGTAGGAACATAACAGAAAAAGGGATGATCGTTCTGTACGCAATCCTTTATGAAACTCATCGCACTATCGAACCAGACGTCAGTACAGTAGCCGGTGACCTTTTTCGACCTGTCGCCGTGAAAGTAGGTGTCATCAAAGTAGTCGTTGCCGAAATAGTCGGGGGTGTTGCCTATGGCCCCGCCGCCGTGGACAAAAACCTCGTCGAAGCCGCGGTCCTGTGGACGAAACGGATAGTTGTCACCAAGATGCCACTTGCCGAAGATGCCTGTGCTGTAGCCTGAGGCCTTAAAGCAATCGGCCAATGTCACTTCGTCCTTTCGCAGTAGCGAGCGGCCCATAACCGTATGCCAGACGCCGGTGGCGTTGCAGTATCGGCCGGTCAGCAGGCTGGCACGAGTTGGGGAGCAGGTGGGGCTGACGTGGAAGTTGGTCAAACGGACTGAGCTTGCATACAACCGGTCTATATTGGGCGTTTTGATCATCTGGTTGCCGAGGCAGGCCAAATCACCATAGCCCTGATCATCGGTCATAACCAGAACCACATTGGGACGTTTAGCACCGCTCTTCCCCGCAGAGACCGAACTAATCCCCGCAAAATCGGGAAGAAAAAAAGACGCTGTACCGAGGCCAATCGATTTAAGAAAATCACGACGTGTTTTAGCTGATGAATACATAATATAAAACCCTTTCCCTACCTTAAATTCTGTCCTTGTTGATTAACAAGGGTTTACGTAAAATTGCCAACTCTCGAAAACCACCGGAAATGATACCATAATTAGGAAGGGTTGGTCAAGATGGATATTTGTAAAGTACTATTTTTCTATTTCGCGGATTGTTTGTCAGCCGCACAATTTAATCTTGGGGAAATCTGTCTCTTCGCCGGCAACGAACGATCAAACGTCCAAAACTCAAGAGCAAGGACAGAGTCTTCTGGACCTGGCTTTCACGAATATGTCCTTAACATTTTCTTTACACAGAACATTTATTGGAAATTCAACAGTTTTGCGATAGTCAGATGTCCGCATAACAAGCGCATCAGTGCCCATACACACAACAAGTGTCTGATTCTCATTGGGATGATTCCTGTGACCGTGGCATGACAACCACGGTCTGGTTAAGTTTCGGAGCAGTGGCTGGCCACAATAGTTCCTTGCCCTCGGCGGTTGTAGCAAGAATGTAGTACTCAATGGCCTGGCCCCTTGCCGGTGGCAGCGTCACGGTATAGACGCCGCGGCCTACGTGGCTTAGGTCGATTCTCCTGTATTTGCCCCGGCCCATCGGCCGCCAGTGCAATGCAGCTTTCCTGGGACGATTGTTATATAGGACGATCACCTTCAGTTTTAGTAATTCGGCCGGATCGACGTGTGTGCGCACGGTCGGCACGATCAAACGCGGCTGGCCGGCATACCGGTCGGGCAACTTCACATCATCGGGCAGTGGTCCGTCGAGCCATTGAGTCAATTGTTGTGCCCAGGCTTCAATGAAGCGCGGCCGGTAGGTGTTTTCCCAATACACGACAGTCGCCAACCCGCCCTTCGTACTGACCGATGCCAGCAGGTGTTGATAGACCAACTGGTAGGCCTCGATCACTTCGCGATAAGCAGGGAGCACCTGGTGCCCGGCTTGCTGGCGTCGTTGCCGGGTGTCTTTGATTTTTACGGTCTCGTTGATGGTTTTATCGCAGCGATCCAAAGTGCATTCCAGCCGCCCCATGGCTTTCTGGTATCGCAGCGAGTTCAACCAGTAATTAAATCGCTCTATGTTACCCAATCCTTTCACCAGCGAATGCATCGCCTTCAATCGGTCGACGAAGCGGTATTCGATTTGGACCTGCTCCCATGGGCGTTGATCTCCTCTCAAGCCCGCCGGGCATCCGCTGGTGCCAGCTCGTGGGATGCGGCCGTCGATCTGTGCAAACAAGCGACCGACCGGTTCGGCTGCGAAGCGGCCGAAGTTGGCCCGCGCCCAGTCGATGTAAAAATCGTCACATGCCATTTGCTTGCGAATGGTACTTTTTCTGTGTCCGATGCTGGTGGTAGGAAAAGAGGAAGGGCCACCGGCTTCACCCACCAGCCCTTGCTCGATGCACCAAGGTAGGGGAAGGAAAGTCGTATCGGGTGATGGGGCGCAGCCGGGCGTGGAATTCCAAGGTGACTGCGTCCAGCCAGCTTGCGCCAGAGCCGAGATATTGGGCCCGAGGATGCGCGTGCGCCACTGCAAACCCATTAACCCAGTGCAACCATAGGCCAGCGCATCGGCTGCATCCTTGCGCAGGCGGCCCACCCATAACTGCGGGCTGGCCCCGTCGTTGTCGTCCTCCAGCCAAGGGATCGCCCACTTGCCACGATCCCGGATATCGGCAAACGCCGGATCAACAGGCTCGTGCCCCACCACCCGGCTCAAGGTGCTGACCGCCACGTTATTGGGCAAGTGCTTGGCTATGGCAGCCCTGTCGTTCTGCGGTCCCAGCACCCAACCGGCAGTGGCCAACTGGAAGGGCCACCCGATGCTATTCAACGCCTCATGCGCCAGCCGGATGTCCTGCAAAACCGTTTGAAACTCCTGCGACTTATCTCCCTGCCATGTCCAATGCTCACGGGTCCACAGCCAGAAATAATCCAGAGGATAGGTGGATTGGATTCGACGGAACATGCCCTGATAAACCGCCAGGGTCGTCCGCGAACCATTCGGGTCCAGTCCTTTTTCCTCCATGCGTTCCTGGAGCGCTTTGGGAATCGTCAAGGGTGCTTCGGTGCCAAGACAGGTCTTCACGCCGACCTGTCGCGCAAAGGTGAACGCCTTGCGAAACATCGCCCCAGTGCGGTTAAACAGCAAGTTGAATTCTTTAGGGGTATCGGGGCGCGGCGTCAGACCGATCATCACGTCCGGACCCCAGTCGCCCCGCTCGAACAACAGCGATGTGCCCAGCCGGTAACCGTCTGTTTCCTGCGGCTTCATACCTCCCCATCGTGGGCGAAACATGCAGTTGAAATAACTCGATGGATAACTGAAACGCACATTGCCGTGCTGGTCGAAATCACCTTCGAGGCCAACCCACACCGTCGGTTCGGCGTAAGGTTTGCCTTCGGGGTAACAATGCATGCCAATGAAGTTCATCCGCATCTTGGCCAATTGGCCGATGTGGGCGCACCAGTCGTCGGTGTCCCACAAATCAAAGCCGAAGGCGTGTGACCCCCACGGATTGATCCCACGCAGCTTGAACAGTGGTGTATGGCTTTCGTTGACATCAGGTAGGGCAAAGTTGATCTTCTCATCAGGAATCACATCCCCGTGCAAGTAGAACCGAACCCCCAGCTTTTCGGCGAATGTGTAAACGCCGTAGAGGCAGGCCGTGTCGCTGCCGCCGGTGATGGTAAGCAACTTGCGCCCGTTATCGGTTTTGGCTTTGAGAGTGTACTGCTGCGGCTGGAGGGACTCGTCCCTGGCAATAACGATGGCCTCACCGCGATTGGGAAGCTTTTCTGTGATCGGCAGCAGCATGCCGGTACGCAGGTAGACATACCGTCGAACTTCACGTGCAGCAAGAATCTGGGTACCTGGGGCGTTGGGTTGAACTACCACTGTTGCCGAAGCTTGAAGCGCCAACAACTCCAACACAGCCACAATACATAGGTATAATTTCAACTGGTTCATTAAGTGAATCCTTTAGTCAAATGACGAATCCAGCCAACTGCCATAAAATAGACTCATCCAAAAAGGGAATGGGCTCAGCAAGCAATGAGTCCCCTGCAAGATACAGGAGTTCACGATTGAGAAACGGCCAAAGATAATGATGGCCTTCAAAAGGTCAAGTTGTTCTTGAGTGAACTCCTACTCCATGACCATCCACATACGGTCGTTCAGTGCCTTATCCTCTGCTCCACCGGAATCCGGCCCATTCATGTAGTAGTAGACGTTCTCCTTTTCGAGATACTCTGCGTGGCCGTCAAAGAAGGCAATGTTGCAGCCTTCGTAGTGCCGGTAAAGAGAATTTCCTTGTCTTTTTCGTTAATATCCATGGCAACAAGGCCTTTAAGCTCCGTTTCCGAACTCTGCCTGAAAATCGAGCCGCAATTACGACTGCTTTGTGGTACTATCGGCCCTTGACAAGCGCACAATATCGCATAAACTTTGTCACTAAGAGCAGCAATTGCATCAGACGGGCGACTTTCTTCATATTCTGTTTTCCCATCATTTATTCGATCCCGAGCTTTTTCTGAATCTGCTCAAGTGGAACTCCCTTGGTCTCTGGCATCATGAAGAGCACGAACAGCAACTGCAGAACCATCATGCCGGCGTAGAAGGCAAATACACGAGCACCGGCCTGGTTGGCGCCGGGGGCGTCGGCCTTTCCCACCATCATCGGGAACGTCCAGGCAATCAACGCGCACATAAACCAGTGCGTAAAGGAGCCCAGAGCCTGTCCCTTGGCACGCACACGGTTGGGAAAGATCTCACTGATGAAGACCCATATCACGGCGCCCTGGCCAAACGCATGCGCAGCAATAAATAGCATGAAGCTGGCCAGCACGATTGCCCCGCCTCGGTCGGTATAGAAGGCCCAGGCCACAGTACTTAGACTGATGATATAGCCGATTGAGCCAACCAACATGAGCTTCTTGCGCCCGAAGTGATCGATGATCGTCATGGCCAGCATGGTAAAGACCAGATTGGTGGCCCCTACGATTACGCTCTGCAAGCGCGCGAAATTGGCACTGGCGCCGGCCATCTCAAAGATACGCGCCGAATAATACAGCAGGGCATTAATGCCGGAAAGCTGATTAAAGGCTGCAATCAGGAATGCCAGCATAATGGGCGTCATATATTTCTTGCAGAGGAAAGGCTCTTTGGTGGTATGGTGAGCAAGATCGATCGATTCCTGAATTTCCTGGATCTCCTGATCGATGTTTTCCGCACCCAGATTTGTCATAATCTGACGTGCTTCGTCGGTTTTGCCTTTGACCAGCAACCACCTGGGACTCAGCGGATTACCAAACAGCAGGAAGAAGAAGGCGGCAGCAGGGAAGGCTTCCACGCCAAACATCCAGCGCCATTCAATAGCCCCGAGATTCATGGTGCCGATGATGTAGTTCGACAGAAATGCCAACAAAATGCCGAATACAATGTTAAACTGCATCAACGCCACCAGACGACCTCGGCTTTTCGCGGGGGAAATTTCTGCAATGTAAATCGGGCCAACCACCGAGGAGCCGCCTACGGCCAATCCGCCGATAAAGCGGGCGATCACAAACGACAACCAATTCCAGGCAAGCCCACTGCCCACGGCAGAAACAAAATATAAAACCGCTAGAATAGAGAGCGTTTTACGACGCCCAAAGGCATCCGACGGTTTACTGGTCAGCAATGCGCCCAGGATCGTGCCGATCAAAGCACTCGCAGTCGTGCAGCCGTGCCAGAATCCCGGCTTGCCCATAAAACCGAGGTGGCCCATGGCGGCCGCTAAGGATTCGTACGTGGGGGCAAAAAGGGACTGCAGAGCCTGTTCGGCACCGGAGATGACGGCCGTGTCAAATCCGAATAGCAGACCACCTAATGCCGCTACAATTGCACTACGCAACAATACTCTTCGGGACATTCTCAATACTCCTTATAAAAAACTCAATTCGATAGGTAACACAGGCATTGCCCCCGCCTGGGTACATACGTAACTCGCCAACCGATTGGCAGTTCTATGTATCCGATCCAGATCACAGCCGCGTAACAGCCCGACTGTCATCGCTGCCGCAAACGAATCGCCCGCCCCAACCGTGTCCACCACTTCCATCGGATCTGGCTGCTGCTCACCGTCATAATCCGATGTGAAAAGACGGCTGCCGGAGGCCCCCTTGGTCACGGCAATCAGATGCAGACTGTAACGATTCGCCACCTCGGCAAGAAACTCCGACTCCTCTGCACTGACTTGCAGGAGACGCGCGGCTACCGGCAGCTCCTCGTCATTGATCTTCAGGACGTTTGCTAATTCCAAAGATTCGTGAATACATGAAGCATGGAAATATGACTGTCGAAGATTGATATCAAACACCCGTAAACACTCTGGGCGCGTGCTTTCCAGGAATCGTCGAATGCTCTGGCGAGTTGCGTGGTTTCGCTGAGCCAGTGTACCAAAACAGACAGCATCACAGCTTGGGGACAGCTCTGCCAGCTCATCACACCAGCCCACGTAATCCCAGGCAACGCCTTCATGAATCCTGTAGCAGGGCGTACCATTTGTATGAAGCTGAACAGTCACTGTACCTGTGGGATGGACATCGTCAACCGCCACGTAGCTTGAATCCAACTCAAGTTGTTGGAGAAGATCGATTGCCTCATGCCCAAGGTCATCTGTGCCGACGCAACTGACAACCTTGCCCTCTTCACCCAACGCCTGGGCATGAAAGGCAAAATTCGCCGGTGCCCCTCCTAATTGCCGGCCAGTCGGCAACAAATCCCAAAGTAGTTCGCCCAGCCCAACGATAGTGAATTGACTATCTTTTGTGACCATATCTTAGACTCCGTTCCTGTCGGTTGCGCTTTGCTTTCATACAACGAGTATCTTTCACCAAACCACAAAAAATCTCATCATAACTGAAGAATGAAAAAAGAGCAAAAAAAAAACAACGACCTGCATATACAAGGGTGCATGTCATGATTGTAGGTAGAATTTTTCAGGCCGCCAGAGGCTTCTTTTCCCATAGTTGCTCCCACCTTTCATTCAGCCAGGTTATACGCAGGGCTAAAACAGATGATGAGCCAAGT
>Ga0114922_10000528_pt1 | contig 36705 bp, 33 predicted proteins | sample AartaG_FD_100975 | JGI IMG/M metagenome (GOLD analysis project Ga0114922, IMG submission 100975) | Deep subsurface microbial communities from Aarhus Bay to uncover new lineages of life (NeLLi) - Aarhus_00045 metaG | ecosystem: Environmental > Aquatic > Marine > Oceanic > Sediment | place... | reverse complement strand
TGCACAGGCCCCGGCCGAATTCACCGGCGAATGCCGGGAATGCGGGACATGAATTATGAGTTATGAGTTATGAATTATGAGTTATGGCTCAAGACTATGCGATTGAGGGACTGACGACTGAGGGCTGAAGACTGAAACTCATAATTCATAACTCATAATTCATAGGACCTATGTTTTTGGCTTTCTCGTGAGCTTGGCCCACGCGCCGCGTTTGGCGATCAGGACGGGAACCATGACGACGAGCACAATCACGACCGCCAGCACGAGTGGCCAGTACCTGCTCCCGACTGTGCGACCCGCAATGCCTCCGAGGAAGAAGGCAACCATCAGAAGCCCAAGGCGCGTTCGCCGCGTGACACGGTAAAACCACCGCGGCACATTGTTCCTGATCGTGTAAACGGCCACCTCGGCCGCGGTAAATCCTATGGCCGCCCCGGCGAAGACATCCGACGGATAGTGCAGCCCCGCGGTAACGCGCATGAAGCCGATAGTCGACGCCGCCAGAAGTGCGGGAACGGCGGCCAGCGGATACTCAACGGCGATGATCACCGCCCACACGAAGGCGATCGAGGTGTCGCCCGATGGGAATGACAGGGGGGCGCCGTTGGGCCGGGCCCGCGCCACCGCAAGCTTTACCAGCAGCACAATTATGCCGGACGCCGCCCCGGCCCATCCGAACCGCCACAGCAGCCGCCTGTTGCCCGTGGCCCAGCACACGAAAAACATGAAGCAAAAGGCGATGTCGAACTTCCCCAGCAGTTGCAGTGTGCGCCCGAAACCCGTGCGGGTGATCTGGGACTGTTGCAGGGAATCGGAGATGGAAAGGTCGCTGGGATACACCGCAACGGCCGCCAGAAGGAGAGCCGCAATCACCACAACGCCCGAGATCAACGCAATCGTGGAACGTTTGGGCGTGTCATCCGTCATATCCGTCTTCTCCGTCCCTGGGTGCTGAGGCACAAAGAAGCTGCTTGCGAGCTATGCGGCTTGCGCAGCGTTGCAGCAGCATGCTAAGTATAGCGTCTTCTCACTTTGAGTCAATTGATTTACGTGGTCTGTTGTGGCGACGCCCCTGCGCCTGCCGCCAACGGTTGCGGAAAGACGGCGCCAAAGAAGGACACTGCCTTCGTGAGCGAAAAGGTCTTGACATCCGGGCGCAGCCATATACAATAGATAATGCAACAATACAACGTAGCTTTTAAACGTAGCGCTTTCCGTGGGGGCACGCCCGTGTCTATGCGTCTGAGGACAAAGCTTCTTGCAAGTTTCCTCCTGGTGGTCGCCGTCACCGGTTGCGTGATCAGTGCCGTGAGCGTGCGATTCATGGACGGAGCCGTTACCCGGCAGGCACACAGCAGGGTCGGCCACGATCTTGAGCTCGCCATCCGACTCTACAACAGTCGCCTCGAAGAAATCCGCACGGCGATAATCTACACGTCAATTCGCCCCATTACTGTTTCTCGCGCCCTGATGCGGCGCGACAGGCAGATGCTCGGCCAGACCCTATTGAAGGTCAGGTCCGAATGCACCCTCGACGTACTGGGCATAACGGACCCCGCGGGGCGCGTTGTGTTGCGCTCGCACATCGGTTCGGCCGCCGGCGATGACGTGTCGGACTATGAGCTGATAGCGGCCGTCTTGAAAGAGAGAAAGCCCCTCGCAGCCACCCAGGTGTGGACTGCTGAGCGAATGCAGCAAGAAGGTCTGGTCGCCGACCCTCAGGCGCACGGCCAACGCAACGCTGCCGGAGGTCTGTTGATGATGGCCGCGGCGCCTGTCCTCAACAGTTCGGGTGAGCTTGCAGGCGTTATCTACGGCGGAGATCTACTCAATAACGAATGCGATCGGCAACGCAGGCCACTTGTTGATCGTATGAGAGATGCCATCCTCCGGCCGGACAATGGAGGAGCCGGTACCGTTGCAATACTCCAGGGAAACGCCGTAATTTCCACGAGCCTTGTCGATGCGGACGGTTCCCGGGCCTTGGGCCCTTTGAACCGGGAAGATATCGAACGGGCGGTGCTGATCGAGGGTAGCCGGTGGCAGGGGCGCTGCCTCGCCGGGGGCGGCAGGTACATTGCGGCCTGCGAGCCGCTGCGCGATGTGAACGGCAGAACCGTCGGGATGATCCGCGTGGGCCTGCCCGAGGAGGGATTCACCGCCGCCCGACGCAAGGCCGCTTTGATCTTCTCGGGCGTTACAGTGGCCGGCATGGCTGTGGCAGTCGGCATCTCTTTCGTTCTGGCCTCGGGAATCCTTCGCCCACTGCGGGAGTTGGCCACGGGTGTAAGCCAGTTGAGCAACGGCAATCTCGACTACCGCGTCAAGATCAACTCGCTCGGGCCGCTCAAGAAGCTCGCGGAGACGTTCAACCGGATGGGCGAATCAATAAAGGAACGCGACGAGCAGATCACGAAAGACGCCCGGGAGATGATGGAAGCCAAACGACTGGCCACCCTGGGCCAACTGGCGGCGGGCGTGGCCCACGAGATCAACAACCCCCTCGGCGGCATAACCGTTTACGCGCACCTGTTGTTCGAAGATCTCCCGGCGGGCGATCCTCGTGCCGATAATCTGGGCAAGATAATCAACGAAGCCGGCCGCTGCAAGAAGATCGTCAAGGGCCTGCTCGACTACTCCCGCCAGAGCGGCGCCCAGAAGGAAAGCGCCGACATCAACTCGATACTCGGCGCGGCTGTGGGCCTCGTCGCCCAGCAGGAGGCGTTTGGGAAGGTGACCGTCAGCAGGCGCCTGGCCTCCGATCTGCCTCTCGTTGAGGTAGACGTTTCGCAGATAGAGGAGGTGTTCACCAACATACTCCTCAACGCGGCCGAGGCCATGGGGGGAGAGGGCGATATAGAAGTGGAAACGTTCGTTTCCGGCGGCGGGGATAAGGTGGCGGTGAGGATCTCCGACGCCGGCCCGGGCATCCCCCCCGAGAATCTCGGGCAGATATTCGAACCGTTTTTCACCAGCAAGGAGACGGGCCACGGCACGGGCCTGGGGCTGGCGATAAGTTATGGTATAGTGGAGAATCACGAGGGAACGCTGAGGGCCGAAAACAACCCCGGGGGCGGGGCAACGTTCATCGTTGAACTGCCCCTTAGCCGGGAGGAAACCACACCACATGAGCTCTTCCTTCAACATCTTGGTGATCGATGACGATCCCGCCATGCGGGATAGCTGCCACCAGGTGCTTTCGCGACAGGGATGCCGCGTGCAACTGGCCGAGAGCGGCGAGCAGGGCTTGGCTTTTCTGCAGGGCCGTCCCTACGACGTGGTGCTGCTGGACCTCAAGATGCCCGGCCTCGACGGCCTCGACGCCCTTGATCGCATCAAGCTGATCGATCCCGACGTGGCCGTAGTGATCATCACGGGCTTTGCCACTGTCGACAAGGCGGTGCGGTCGATGAAAAGCGGCGCGTACGACTTCATACCCAAGCCGTTTACCCCGATCATGCTGCGAAAGATCGTGGGTCGGGCCCTGAAAGAGCGCCAGGTCCGCACAGATGCCTCCGACGAGACCGACAGCGCGGGGGACGGCCTCGGCGCCGGCTCCCTCATCGGCAAGACGCCCACAATGCGGCGCCTGCGGCAGATGATACGGAGAATCGGAAGCTCCGGCTCCACGGTGATGGTCACGGGCGAAAGCGGCACCGGAAAGGAGCTGGTGGCGCGGGCGCTCCATCACCACAGCCCGCGCGCACAGGCGCCGTTTGTGGTGATCGACTGCGGCTGCCTGGTCGAAAGCCTCGCCGAGGCCGAGCTATTCGGCCACGCCAAGGGAGCATTCACCGGCGCAGCCTTCGACCGACCCGGCAGGTTTGAAATGGCAAACGGCGGGACGATCTTCCTCGACGAAATATGCAATATCAGCCCCGCCGTGCAGCACAAGCTGTTGCGGGTGCTGCAGGAACCTGAATTCACTCCGCTCGGTTCCGCCCGTGTGATACGTGTGGATGTGCGCACGATCGCGGCAACAAACGCCGAGCTGAGTTCGCAGGTCAAATGCGGGCGCTTTCGCGAGGACCTCTACTACCGCCTCAACGTGATACCGATTCACCTGCCCCCGCTGCGCGAGCGCAAGGACGACATCCCGCTGCTGGCGGAGCACTTCTTTCATCTTTTCAACAAGAAACGCCGCAACGCCTGCCTGAAAGGCATCTCGGACGGTGGTATGCGGCTGCTAGAAAGCTACCAGTGGCCCGGGAACGTACGCGAGTTGGAGAACGTGATCGAACGTGCAGTGGTACTTAGCGAGAACGAAGTGCTGGGCGAGAGCAACCTGGTAGGCCACGGGGCGCTGTCGCCTTCCGACGCGCCGGGGGCTCCGGCTGAGGGTCTGCTGCTGAGCCAAGCCGAGAAGGAGCACATCCGGCACGTGCTGATGCGATATAATTACAATATCCTGCGCTCGGCGCAGGCGCTCGGCATCGACCGCAAAACCCTCCGCCACAAGGCCCGCAAGTACGGCCTGATCGAAGGCCCACCCGCAATGGCCGAATGATGCTTGGTGTGTGGGATCTGGCTCGTGTTGGGTGCGCCAACGAAATATGGTTCTTGGTCGGTGCGCGCCATTTCCTCTCGTCCTCGTCCTCGTCGTCGAGTTTTTCTGCCGCCCCCTGCGGGGGCTCTGCGGTTGGGGGCGATCGTTTTCCACGGGCTTACGCCCGTGGCTACAGACTATCGCCCTCTTGTCCGCCTTAGGCTTCCGGCGGCGGGTCGGGCTAAGAAAACACCAAACACGGAAAACGACAAACACGGAAAACGACAAACACGGAGAACGTCTGACACGGGCATTTCGGGCGGGACAAGCACAGTACCTGACCGCCGCAGGGCTTCCGCCTTCGGGGGCCGTAGCCCTTCCGCCTTCGCGGGGGCCGGAGCTTCCGCGGAGGACCCTGCAGGCGAGGCCGGGTTGCCATGCCATCCGGGGGAACCATAGTATCTTGGCGCACGCCTCGTCTTCTTGTGGTGGCACGGTATTGCCGTGCCTGGCACCGTGATCCCGGAGGGCGGGGAACGCCTGTTCCGCGGATAGGTTGACCCGACGGCGCGAGGGGCGGCAACGTTCAGTCGGCCTCTTCGTGAGTCGTATTCTCTTCGAGTAACCGCCGCATACAGGCGAGGAGTTCCCCGGGCTTGATGGGCTTGTTGAGGAACTCGTCGGCGGCAACGTAGTCGCTGCCTTTTTCTGCGCCCACGTCGAAACCCGTCTCCTGGAAGATCGCAGAAACCATCACGATGGGGATGTCTTTAAAGGCGGGGTTGGAGCGCAATTCGTATCCGACGTGGAGCCCCGAAACGAGCTTCTCCATCATGATGTCGAGGATTATCAGGTCGGGTGCTCTCTTTTCGACCGCGAGCATGCACTCCCTGGCGCTCGACGCGTACTCGACGTCGTACCCGCCCGCCTCGAGCATTATCCTGATGCAGTCCGCGAAGTCCCTGTCGTCATCCACGATCAATATCGTTTTCTTCTTTTCCATCAGGGTCCTCCGCCGGCCCGCGGGCCAGGCCAAGATCACTTACGAGGCGGCGCGCGCTTTGTTTGATCCGGTCGCCGAGCTCGAAACCCAGCCGCATCGAGCGCGGCTGAAAGGCCAGAAGAGCGATTGTTGTTTTTCTTTCGCGCTCCAGGCACTCGGCCATGAGCTTCAAAGACATGTCGTGCGTGGAAATGCCCCTCGTCCGGATTGCCTCGGTGTCGAAGAGGCGTATTTCCCCGGGCTCGCCGCCGAAGTCGACAGCATCGACCAGCAGGATGGCGCTGGGGTTTTCGCTCATTGCCTTGCCGATGTATGTTTCGGGCGCTTCGCCGCAGTCGAAGGCTTTCAGGCCGTCGCGCTGCCGGCACAGGGAGGCGAAGTACGGGCCTGCGCCGTCGTCTTCCCGCAGGGTGTTTCCGATCCCGAGTATCAGAGCGTTGCCGGCCAGCATTTCGCCGAGTTGCTCGACTATGGTTTGGCGGGCGGCGATCATTTCCATTCTTCCGTCAGGAATGTCTCGCGGCGGCATTTCGGGCAGAGCACGCGCATGAGGTCCGAGCGCAGCTCGGGCGCGTCCGGGTCGCAGGGCGCCGGCGGGGCAGCCGCACAGGCCGCCTGCAGGCCGGCGAGGATCAATGTGGGGTTAGCGTATGCCTGGGCGCCGAGACGGCCCGCGAGCCAGCGGAGATGGTCACGCGCTCCGATTATTGCGCCGCAGTGCTCGCACAACACCAGCTCCTTCTCCACGGTCTCCTCGGTTTCGCTTCGGTCGAGGGTGGCAAGATCGTATTCGGTGGTCTGTTTCACGCCGTCCGAGGTGGTGCAGTAGGCGTGGCACTGTCCGCAGAAGATGCAGATATCGTAGTGCAGGATCAGCTTTCGTTTTCTTGTTTCGGGGTCGTCGACCACCTCTATCGCGCGCGCCGGACATACTCGTGCGCAGGCTCCGCATCCGATGCATTCGTCTTCGTCGTATTTCGGCTTGCCGCGATAGGTCTCGGGCGCGACGTAGGGGACCTTGGGGAAAGACGAAGTGTAGGGCCCTCGTACGAACAGCACCTTAAACGCTTCGGCCAGCTCTCTCAGCTTCGGTTTCCGCATGTTTTGCTCTCTCTTGGTGTGCCGCCGCCGCGGCACTATGTCATCGGCGAGTCGCCGACGCGCCAAAGCCGCTATGGCGACGGCACGCCGCCAGCCTTACTGTCTGTCGACCTCTCTGTATTCGTCGACCACGCTCCCTTCACATAGCTCGATGCCGCTGCGGTGAGCGGCTCTGGCGAGGGCGTGCGCTCCGACCGGCGACGTGAGCAGTATGAACGCCGCGCACAGTATCGCCTTGGCCGCCACCGATCCGTGGCCCGCGACGAGCGCCGTGCCGATGAGTATGGCGCACGTGCCCAGGGTCACGCACTTGGTCGCCGCCTGCAAGCGATTGTAGACGTCGGGCAGGCGCACCAGGCCGATACAGCCGAACAGATCGAAGAGGCCGCCGATCACAATCATTATCCAGCCGACGGTTACCACTGTTCACCTCATTGAGGCTGCCTATTCGTCAAAGGGGCGGCCTTCGAGATACTTTGCCAGCGCCACCGTGCCGATGAAGCTCAGCAGCGCCCATGTGATGGCGATGTTCAGATAAAAACCGGTGTCTGTTACGATTGCGATCACGGCGCAGAATCCTACCAGCAGGGTGCCGAGGATGTCGATGGCCACCGTGCGGTCGGGGGCCGTTGGCCCGGCGCCGATGCGATACAGGCACAGGAACGAACAAAATGACAAGAGGAGCATGAAAAGCCACGGTCCGATTGTTACTATCATGGCTCAAATATCCTCTTCAAGATTCTCTCGAATCGGCTAACAATCATCTTCGTTTGCTCGGCCGGGTCATCGGAGGCAACGGCTATCCAGTGGATGTACATGTCGTCGTCGATGATATCCACGGTGAGCGTGCCCGGCGTGAGGGTGATCGAGTTGGCCAGGAACGTGCGGCCCATGTCGCTCTTGAGGGTTGTCTTTACCTTAACAATGCCCGGGCGAATGGGAAGGTTCACGTTGAGCACGCGGTAGACAACGTCGAGGTTCGCCTTCAGACAATAGATCAGGAAGACCGGCACGTAGTAGACGAACCAGAGCGCACGCTTTACCGACGACATTGAAAACACGGCCCGGGCCTGCCTTGGGAACAGGTGCCCCAGAAAAACTGTGCTGAGTGCCGCCACCACGATGCCCGCCAGAACGCTATCGACCTTCACGGACCACGTAAGCAGCAGCCACAAGCCAAAAGCGACGATAAAGTTCAGCGCTCTCGCCACGGTATTCTAATCTCCCAGGTATGCGGTTTCGGTTTCCGAGCCAGGGAAAACACGTTCGATGTAGGCGGCCCTGTTCAGGGCCGCGTCGCGAGCGGGTTCGACCAACTTCTTGAGCGCCACACTACTGAATACTCCCAGCAGCACGCACATAATTGCCAGTACTATGAGCGACGCGCACATTCCCGCCGGCACTTCCTTCACTTTTGCCAGCTTATCCGGCAGCTTGCCGAAGATCACGTATTTTTGTACTTTGACGAACGATACGAGGGTCATGAAACTGACAAGAACGGTAACGCCGGCGATCACGTAACCTGCGCTCCCGAGCGACCTCGACGCCTGCACGGCGGCCACGATGATTATCAGCTTGCTCCAGAACCCGTTGAACGGCGGCACGCCGGATATCGACAACGCGGCTATCGAGCACGTGGCGCTGGTAACGGGCATGCGACGGCAGAGCCCGCCCAGTTCCTTCAGGTTGCGCGTTCCGGTACTGCTTTCAACCGCGCCCGAGCACAGGAACAACAGGGATTTGAACACGCCGTGGTTTATCAGGTGGAAAATGGCCCCGGCGATCCCCAGCGGGGTGCCCAAGCCGATACCCAACATCACATACCCCATCTGGCTGATGCTGTGGTACGCCAGCAGCCGCTTGAAATCCCACTGGCCCACCGCAAGAAACACACCGATCACCATAGACAGGATTCCCAGAGACATCAGGATCGTGGAGTAGGTGGCGTGCGCTGCAAACACGTTGTAAAAAAGCCTGATGAGTGCGTAAATGCCCAGCGCCTTGATCAGCAGGCCCGAGAGCATAGCCGATATCGGCGCCGGAGCCGAAGGGTGGGCGTCGGGCAGCCACGCGTGAAAAGGCACCAAGGCCGCCTTGAGACCGAAACCCGCGATGAACAGCGCCGACACGAACAGCACCATGTGATTATCCGCCATGCCGCCCAGCGTTTGGGCGAGCTGGGCCATATTCAGCGTGCCGGTGAGGCTGTACAGAAACGCGATACCCAGGAGAATGAAGCTCGAGGCCACGCCGCCGAGCACGAGGTATTTGAACGCCGCCTCCAGCTCCTCGTCTTCGGTGCCGAAGGCCACGAGTGCGTAGGACGAGATGGCGGCGATCTCGAGAAACACGTACAGGTTGAAAATGTCGCCGGTGAGCACCACGCCGTCCATGCCGGCGATCATGAGCATGAGCAGGCTGTAGAACTTGGGCCGGGCGGTGTAGCGCTTCATGTAGCTGAGGGAGTATACGATAACGCACATGCTGATGGTCGCGATCAACAGGAGCATCAGGTTGCTGAGCGCGTCGCTCACCATGTTGATGCCGAATGGGGGCGCCCATTTGCCCATTTGATATACGGCCGGCTCGGCTCCCACACGGCCGATCGCGAGCAAGAGCAGCAACGCTCCCACGAGCACCGAGATCACTTCCGCTGCTCCGCGGAAGATCCTGCTCAGAAGCGGGATAAGAAACGCCGCCGCCAGGGGAAGCGCAACAAACAGGGGCAAAAACTGCGGGGTGTCCATTAGCCTCTTAGCTTCCTCATATGCAGTATGTCGAAGGTTCCGTACCGTTGATGCAGCCTCACGCACAGGGCCGCCATGAGCGCGGTCATTGCCAGGCCTATGACGATAGACGTCACGACAAGCGCCTGGGGCAGCGGATCAACAAACGCCGCCGTCGATTCTTCAGCCTTTGTGATGATCGGAGCCAGGCCGTCCTTGCGGTACCCCACCAGCACGAGCATGAGGTTGACCGCATACTCGATGATTAGCATGCCGATGACGATCTTTATGAGGTTTTTCTTGGCGACCACGGCGTACACGCCCATCATGAGTATCACCCCGGTGAGTATGTAGAAAACCATTCGGGCTCTCCCGTCAACTTTCCGACGCCCTGAAAGCAGCAAGCACCACGTACACGGCAAAAAGGCACGCAGCCACCTTGATGCCGATGGCGATGTTGCTCCACATCACCGTGCCGGCGCTTATCAGTGTGAACGGCGTGCCGTGAGGCAGAAAATTCGTAAAGAACACCCCGGCGACATATCCCAGCAGCGCAATGCACAAGAAGCCGAGCGCACCTAGGCTGTCCCACGTCGCGGCCCCCGGCTCTGTGAGCACCTTGTGCGTCTCCTTCTTGCCGAAGGCCAGCAGCAACAGCACGAATCCGCACGCCAGCATCGAGCCGCCTGCGAACCCTCCGCCGGGGGTCAGGTGGCCGTGCAGTATTACCGACGCCGCGAAAACCACAATGAAACCCACGATCAGTCGGGTCGTCGTCTTAACTATCAATGTCATTCCGGTCATCGTGAATTCGTCCCGTTTTTCTGAGAATGGCAAGGGCGCCTATTATTGCCGCGAATATCACCGTTGCCTCCCCCAGTGTATCGTAAGCTCGATAGTCGAGCAGTATTGCCGTCACAAGGTTGGGGGCGTTCACATCCGAAAAGCCGCTTCCCAGGTACTCACGTGCCACCGTCAGCAGCGGGCCGCCAAACTCGGGAAGCTGCCGGAAGCTCACCCACGCGAACACGATGAAGATGCCGCCAAACACCAGCACCGCCGAGGTGGCAAACACTTCGGCGTAGCGGTAGCGGTGGGCCACGGTCACGTCTTCCCGCGTGATGATCACGCGCAGCAATATTATGAGTGTGAGCACTTCTACCGCTACCTGAATAATTGCGAGGTCGGGCGCACCCAGCAGCAGGAAAACCACCGACAGCCCCAGCCCGACCGCCCCCACCGAGATCACGCTCGAGAGCAGATCCTTCGTCTCGATCGCGATTATCGAGCCGATGATCATGAAAGCCAAGAGTATGAGCAGTATTGCAGTTATCATGTTCGTTGCGCTCCGACTTGCTCCTATATCTTAAGAAGCACGAACATCAGCACCAGCAACCCCACCACGCAGAAGGCCAAATAGGTCGAAAGCACGCCGTTGTGCAGCTTCCGCAGAACGTTGACTATGTTCGACCCGTACCGGCCCCCAAGCGCGTAGAGGTCGTACACGCCATCTTCCGCATCCTGATATATGGTTTTGAGTCCGACCTCGGCACGGATGGTTTCGTAGAACCCGGTGCCGGGCACCCGGACGTCTTCGCTCTCAAATATCTCCCCACCGACGAAGATTCTGGTCCGCCGTACATTCACGGCCTTGCCCAGCCAATAGACCACAAGCCCCAGAGCTATACCTATCAGGATCAGCAACGTGGCCAGGCTTGGGCTCCACAGGCCGGCGTACTCGATCGCCCCCGCTCCGCTCTCCGCCACAGCCGGGCCGATGAGGTAAGTGATGGGCACCTGGACGAAAACACCGAGCAGCACACACATGGCCGCCAGGAAGATGATCGGCATGGCCATGGCAAAGCCTGCCGGCTTGGCCCCGGCAAGCTCCGGCGGGCGCTGACCAAGGAATACGGAATATATTGCTTTGATGAAAGAGGCCAACGTAAGTACGCTGCCGAATAGAGCCGCCACCACGAATATCGCTGAAGGATATCCTCCCATCTTGATCAATCCCTGGTAGATCAGCCACTTCGACGCAAACCCGTTCAACGGCGGCACCCCGGAAATGGCAAAAGCCGCTATCAGGAATCCAACAAACGTAAGAGGCATGGCCCCGGCCAAGCCGCCCAGTTTTTCCATTTCCGTGGTGCCGGCGCGTTTCTCTACCGCCCCGGCGCCCAAGAACAGGCAGCACTTGTAGATCGCGTGGTTGAGCATGTGGAACAGACCGCCCAGAATCCCCACGGGAACCCCCGTGCCGATTCCCAGGACCATGTAACCAACCTGGCTCACCGCGTGGAACGAAAGCAGCTTCTTGAGGTCGTGCTGCACCAGCGCCGCCATCACGGCCAGGATCACCGTCACCGCGCCGATTATCAGCAGCATGAGCCTCAGCCCGGCGCTCAATTCGAACATGTACAGCGAAATGCGGGCGAGCAGGTATATCCCGAGGAGCTTGTCGAGCGCCGCCGGAAGGAACGCCATCACCGAAACGGGCGCTCCTTCAGCCGCCTTGGGTATCCACGAATGAAACGGCATTGCTCCCGCCTTGGTCAGCGCCCCTATCAGCAGCAGCAGATATGTCAGCACGGAGAGGCCCGTGCCGACGGAAATCTTTTCGTAGGGGCTCATTGCCAGCGTGCCCTGCGTGTGCCACAAAAACAGCACCCCCAGCAGCAAGGCACAGTCGGAGAAACCTATCATCACAAACGTCTTGCCGGCGCTTTCCCTCGCTTTCGCGCCGCCGATGGTGATGAGAAGGAACAGCAGCAGCGTCACGATCTCCCAACCCACCACCAACAGCAGCAGGTTATCTGCCAGCAGAGCGACGTTGGCCGCGGCGATCGTCCACATCAAGTAGGCGTAATACTCCCTGAGCCGCTCACGTCCTTTCATATACGACATCGAGTAGAGCACGACGAGCACGCCGAAGACATTGGCCGCAAGGACGATGAAGCGGCTGAGCGCATCGGCCCTCAGAGCGATCTCGAAGTTGAACGTTCCCACCTCCAGCCAGGGCAATGCATAGCGGGGGATCTCCTTTGCAGAGAACAGCACAGCCGCGAACATACACGCAAGGATCGCACCGATAAGCGCCGCCGCGTTGCGGAGCTTCTCCTGCCTGCCGGGAAGAAGCACAACGAGCACGCCGGCAATTGCGGGGATCACTATCGGATAGAGCAGCTCGTTCATTGCGATATCAGCCTCTGGACCAGTTTCTCAACGGGCGGCACTTCCCCTAGGTCGTTTCGTATGCGGGCGGTCTTCTGCCGGCTCATCTCGACCAGTTGGGCGCCGGTGATGATCTCGCCCTCGTTGCCCTTTTCGACGGCGGCAGTGCGCTCGGTGCAGCAGTAGCACGGGTCGACCGCGGCCGTTATCAATGCGGCGTCGGCCACCTTCTCGCCGATGCACGTGGCTTTGAAAGACGGAATGTTCATCAGGCTGGGGGCCCTGATCTTGTGCCTCACGGGCCGGCTGGAGCCGTCGCTGCGCACATAGTGAAAGACTTCTCCGCGGGGCGCCTCGGCGTGGCCGGTTCCTTCGCCCGCGGGGATGTTCTGCAGATCGAGATCGATCGGCCCCGGGCGCATCTGCTCGATGCAACGGTTGATGATGTTGATCGACTCGACAACCTCCAGCAGGCGCACGGCGGTCTTGGCAAAAACGTCGCCGCCCTCGTAGGTGCAGATATTCCACTCAATCAGGTCGTAGGCGGCGTAGGGATCATCGCGGCGGATATCGTCGGGAATGCCCGATCCCCGCACCGTCGGCCCCAACGTGCCGTACGCCACGGCGTCTTCGGGGGTGAGAATCCCCACTCCCTTGGTCCGGGCGTGGATCACGGGGTCGTCCATCACCGCGCCTATAAACAGCTCCGTGCCGCCTTTGACCTCCTCAAGGGAGGTAAGGATTTGCGGATAGTCGTCTTCCTTGATGTCGCGCCGCAGGCCGCCGACCTTCATCATTGCGTAGTGGTTGCGATTGCCGGAGATCAGCTCAAAGAGGTCGAGCACCGGCTCGCGGTAGCGCCACGCCCACATAAACACGGTATCGTAGCCGATGAAATGCCCGGCGAGCCCCATCCACAGCAGGTGGCTCTCGATGCGCTCCAATTCGGCGATGATGGTCCGAATGTACTTTGCGCGCTCCGGCGGTTCAACGCCTATAAGATCTTCGACGGCGTTGACGTAGGCCAGCGGGTGCGACGTGGAGCATATCCCACAGATGCGCTCGACGAGGAACGGTACCTGATCGAACGTCTTGGACTCGCTGAGCTTTTCGATGCCGCGGTGCATGTAGCCCACCCGCATGTCCATGTCGACGACGGTTTCACCTTCCACGTATAGCTTGAAGTACTCGGCTTCTTCGAGAAGCGGGTGAAAGGGTCCCAGCGGAATGACTACGGTTTTCATTCGGGAAGTCCTTTAAAGTCGCGTCTCAACGGATGCACTCCCTCGGGCCAGGAGTCGGCCAGCAGAAGCCGGCGGGGGTCAGGGTGCCCGGTGAACGTAACTCCGAGCAGATCTTGTATTTCTCGCTCTGACCAGTTGGCGGCGGGCAGCCAGGTCGCCAGCGAGGGCACGCTGGGCTTGGGCTTGCGCGCCATGACCTTCAACGTTATCAAGTGATGCTCATCGGCGAAGAAAAACGGATACAGCAGCTCAACACCACTTCGGGTATCGATGCCCGTGATGGTGACCAGCCGGCCTTCTTTGTTGCAAAGGTACCGGGCCACGTCAGTGAGGTCGCCTTCGGCAATGTTCACGTAAGTGCGGCGGTCGTTCTTTTCTTCGACGCGCCTGATCTTGTCGCCGAACTTCGCTCGCAGGTCGTTGAGCGCCTCAGGTTGTGCCATGATTAAAACTCCTACAGCGCTTTGAGGGCCTTGACCACACCGGCGATTATCGCTTCGGGCTTGGGCGGGCAGCCCGGCACGTAGGCCACGATTGCGTTCGGATCTATTTCTTTCATCACCTTGTCCACCGGCCCGACGATGCTGTAGCTGTCGCGAAACATCGTTGAAGAAAGCGCGCAAGATCCGATGGCAAATACCACGCAGGGTTTGGCCGTTTGATTGTAAAGCTCGATGAACCGCGGCAGCACGTGCCGGTTGATGGAGCCGGTGACCAGCAGGGCGTCGGCGTGGCGGGGCGAGCCCACCAGCTTTATGCCGAATCGCTCCACGTCGAACCTGGGCGTGAGGACATCGAGGATTTCGATGTCGCAATTATTACAAGGGGAAAGCGCCACGTGGTATACCCACGGTGATTTCTTCAATCCCCACAAAGTTGCTTTCATGTTCGTTTCCTTGGCCTGTGTCTACAGCCCAACGGCCGCCAATGCCAGCGCCGCGGCCGCGAGGATTGTCATCGGCCCCCAGAAAAACTTCACTATCTGATCGATCCGCAGACGAGGGTTCGTGTTGCGGATCAGTACTATCAGCACCAGTACAACTACGTATTTGAGTATGCTCCACAGTATCGAGAACCCCGTGAAATGGAACCCGCCCAAGAACAACACACCAAGAAGAATCGGCAACATACACAGGAGCATGGCCTTGGTCAGTTTGAAAAGGGCGAGGGCAGGCCCCGAATATTCGCTGAGCACCCCGCCCATGAGCTCCTGCTCGGCCTCGGGGGCGTCGAACGGCACCAGGCCCAGCTTGGCCTGAATGCTGAGCAAAGCTACGATAAAGCCGATCACGCCCGATATGCTCAGAAGCAGCCAGCCGTTCGCCGCTTGGTGCGCGACCAGCGAATTGATCCTGAAGTCGCCGCCCGACCTCATGAGCGCAGTGACGATCACGATCAGCAACGGCAGCTCGTACGAGAGCAGCATTTTCATCTCGCGGCTCGCGCCCAGCACCGACACCGGGCTCCCCGACGCACACGCCCCGATCATTAGAGCAATCGAAGGTATTGTGAGCAGATAGATCAGCACGATTATGTCGCCAACGAATCCCTGCCCGCTCATCAGGCTACCGAACAACACCGCCGCCGCCACACAGGCCGCCGCGAAACCCACCAGCGGCGCCAGCAGAAAGCCCATTGCGCGGCTGTTCTCCGGGACAAGCGTCTCCTTGCCCAGGAGCTTCACGATATCGGCCACAGGCTGATACCACGGCGGACCCACCCGCGCCTGCACACGAGCCGTTACCTTGCGATCCACCCAGCTTGTCGCCAAGCCCAGGACCACAACGATCACGACCGACAGGAAGAAATAACCGATAAGGTATTCGATTGCCACGTGTTATTCCTTGCGTGCAATTCGACCGTTATTTCAGGACATCCTGCGCACATACGGGCTGTGCCCCAAAGTATGCGCGCCGATCAGCAACTTCTTGGTGTCCTCAACGACCTCCGGGACTTCTTCGAACTTCAGGGCCCCCGTCGGGCACGTAGCCACGCAGGCCGGGACCTTGCCCTCCGCCACGCGGTCGAAGCACAGGTGACACTTGCTCATCGCGAACCGCCCCAGCAACTGGGTCTCCTGGGGCGAGTCGGACACGCCAAGATTACCGGTGCGGGCAACGTCGTGAGAATCGGCCAGCACGCCGAAGGGGCAGGCCAGCACGCAACTGCGACAGCCGCTGCAGAGGTTGGCGCTGCGGCGCACGGTGCCGTCCTCTTCCTTGCGCATCGCCTCGCGGGGGCACGCCTTCACACATGCCGGATCCTCGCAATGGCGGCAGACCACCGGGATCGGGCCCACCGACTCGATCTCACCCGCGCGAAAAGTCATGGTCTCATGATTCACCCGGTTACACGCCGCCCCGTGCGAGGTGCAGCCGATGCAAACGTCCAAGTCTACGAGCAACTTCTTCATCACGCTTCCGCCTTCAGGGCTTGCGGCCAGCTAAGGTTGTCGGTCACCGAACCGTCGGCGAACCGCGTTGCCGTGGAAGCAACAACCGGCTCCGCCGCGGGTGTCGCGGCTTCGGAGACGAGGTTCGCCACGAACTCGGCGTTCAATTCGAGGGCTCCGCGCGAAATGCCGCCCGCCGGCGCCATGGGGACGTTCATGGCCCGGGCGAGCATCTCGAGGATATCACCGTACGACCTCGCCCCGCCGGCAGGCTCCGCCACGGCGGATCGCGCGGCAGCGTTGAACGTGCCATCTTTTTCAAGCCAGATGGCCGTAGGCAGCACAATGTGCGCAAGGGCTGTAGTCTTGTTGGGGAAGGGCGCACCGGCGGCGAAAAACTTCAGTTTCTTCAAATCCGACTCGACGCCCACACCCGGATACGACGACACCAGGTCGGTCCCCAACACAACCAGGGTATCCACAGAACCGTCCGCCACGCCGCCAAGGATGTTTTCGACCCCCGCACCGCCCTGGATGTTCTCGCAGATGCCCGACGCGTTGCCGTAGTCGTTGAGAAGAAACACCTTCTTCGTATCGCCCGCAACCAACGAGCAGCAGGCCGCGAGCCTGGCCGCCACCGGGTCGGATGTGCTCAGGAGGATCACACCCGAGCCGGCCTCGGCGAATACCCTGGCCAAGCGGGCCGCGTCTGTGTCGTTCTCACCGGGAGCGATGCGGCTCAGATCGCCCTTGGTTGCCTTCGCCCAGTCGGGCGCCGAATCGCCCGCCAGCTCGATGAGATTCTTCAGCAGGCAAAGCAGCCCGGCGCGCACCGGGCCGATGAGTTTTATGGTTGCAAACTTCGAGACGAGCCCTTCCGAGGGTGCTATCACGTTGAGCGTGTTGTCGCGGGCTGCGTTTCTGGCCCGCATCACCCACCTGGCCACGACCGGCCCCACGCTGAACGGATCGTTGACGGCGATCGTGCAAGCCGAATTCTCGAGGTCCTCGATGCTTGCAGGGGGCGCGGGTATCTCGGCCAGAGCGCTCACCACATCGTCGTCATTTGTGGCAAAGCTGACTGCAACGCGCGCGGGCGCGAGGCAGGCAGAGGCAAAAGACGTAAGCATGCCGGCCTCTTCATCAGACATGTCGCCCTCCACGATGAGGGCCGCCGTGGGCGAGGAAAGCGGCGCCGCAATCTCGGCCGCCGTCTCATCCCACCCGAGCGCACGGCCGTCCTTGATCGGCTCCGTCAGACGCATTGGGTGATTGAGCAGCTCGAGCGCGTAGTTGCCTTTGGCGCAGAGCGCCCCCTCGTTGACCCGGCAATCCTTGCAGTAATCGAGGGCGACCGGGGCGCCGGCGTCGGTTTCGATCACCAGACCGCACCCGAGTGAACACAACGTGCAGATGTTTTGCTTTCTTTCCGCCACGTCTGATCCCTGTTTTCAGGCAAACACGTTGGGAAAATCCATTATCAGGGCGTAGTTCATATCGGGGCCGTCCTTGCACAGGTAATACGGCCCGATGTTGCATTTCCCGCATTTGCCGGTGCCGCAGCTCATGCGCCGGTTCATCGAAAGATAAATCTGCTCCGGCTTGTAACCCTGGTGCATCAGCTCGAAGGTGACGAACTTCAGCATTATGGCCGGCCCGCAGGTGATGGCATAGCTTTCCGGAATATTTACGTCGAGGCTCTTCAGTAGCGTGGTCACCAAGCCCACATCTCCGGCCCACGTGTCGTCGCCAACGTCTACGGTCGCCGTCAGGTCCACCTTGTCGAGCTTGTCCCACTCTTCAAAACACCTGCGATAAAGCAGCTCGGCCGGTTCGCGTGCTCCGTATTTGATCGAGACCTTCTTGTACTTCCCGATGTCTTCGAACAGGGCGAGGAGCAGCGACCTCAGCGGCGCAAGGCCGACTCCGCCGCCTACCACCAGCACATCTTTGCCCTGCAACTTATCGAGGGGATAACCCTTGCCGAACGGCCCGCGCAGCCCCACAGGATCGCCCGCCTTCATCTCGTGGAGGGCCTCCGTTACGCGTCCCGTCCGCAGAATGGTGATCTCCATTCGCTCGGTCGCATTGGGCGAGGACGACGGCGTAAAGGGGGCCTCGCCAAGGCCCGGCACGGTCAGTTGCATGAATTGGCCGGCCTTGAACGCAATGGGCTTTTCGGGCTTGAGGACCAGCGTCTTGATCGTGGGGGTCTCCTCGATCACCTCCTCGATCACGGCCGGTAACGGGAAATATGGATTCTCCATTGCAGCTTCCTACTTGGGCCATTCGCCGGCGACCTAGCGGGCGGGCGCCGCGGACGACTCCAAGGCCTTGAACAGCTTTCGCATGTCTATCTTCCCGGCGCAGCCTTCTATGCAGCGGCCACAGCCGGAGCACATCTCGAAGCCGTAGTTCTCAACGAAATAGTCAAACTTGTGCATATATCGATGCCGGAATCGCTCCAGCAAAAACGCCCTCGGCGTGCCGCCGCCTGCCATCCGAGCGTAGCCGGCATACGAGCACGCATCCCAGGCTTTGACCCGCTCGTTGGTTTCGCCGACCCTCTGGTCGTAGAGCAAAAAACAGTGGCACGTCGGGCATGCAAAGAGGCACGCTGCGCATTCCACGCACTTGCTGACCTCTTCGTTCCAGGGTCCCTGTATTTCCTCGAGGGCCAGAAGCTCGCGGCGCGAGGAGTTGATCTGGTAGTCCTTGTTTATCTCCTCCACGGCCTTCAGCGTTGCGAGGCGCGTGCTGTCGCGCTCGGCGAGCATTTCCTGTGTCGCCTCGCCGGCCGAGGCCGAATTGCCCTCCACCAACTCGCGGCCCTTTTCCGAGCCGATTTCAACTACGTAGCCGCCTTCGACCCGGGATAGATTGAGATCGAAGCCCTCTTCGGGATAGGGCTTAAAGCCGAGGTAAGTGCAGGCGCAGCTCGGTCGCGGGTTGGTGCAGTCTTGGGTTATCACAAGCAGCTTCCTTCTTCGCTGCGCGTAGAAGCCGTCGAGGAAATCCTCGCTCAGAAACACGGCGTCGAGCGAAGCCAGGCCCTTTACGTCGCAGTTGGCGGCCCCAACGACAACCGGCGGGGCGGAAGGCTCGGGCGCCTCGGGCGACTCGGCGGGGTACTCCGCCACCTTCTCACGCTCGGGGAAGAGCAGACCCTTCAATGATGCCGTGGCCCTAAAGCCGGTATACTCGAAGGGCTGCCCCTTCTTGCGCGGCGCGTAAGTCACATAATCGCTGTCCGTCGCGGACCTCGACGTAAGGACCTCTCCCCTTTCGCTGAGGGCGTCGAGCAGGCTCGTCAAGTCCGATTCGCTGATGAAGTAGGTCGTCATTGTGTTTCCCGAACGGGCTCGCGCTGCTGCTTGAGCGGCAAATGCACCGAAAATGTCGAACCCTCGCCGAGAGTACTTGCCACCGTCACACGCCCCCGGTGCGCCTCAACTATTCTTTTCACGATCGAAAGGCCCAGGCCGGTGCCCGTGGTTTTGGGCGCTTCCGCCGTTCGCACTCGATAGAAGTCGTCAAAGATGAAAGGCAGGCATTCCTCAGGGATGCCCGGCCCGTTGTCCTTCACGTATAGGACCATCTCGCCCGCGTCGCATTCGACCTTGATCTCAACCTTGCCGCGCGGGTCGTTGTACTTCACGGCATTATTGATGAGATTCAGAAAAACATGCACCAGCGCTTCGCGGTCGCCTTCCAGCGGCTCGATGCCGTCGGCAACGGTAACGGTCACATCTGCCTGCTGCTGTCCTGCTTGCGGGGCCACCAGTTTGATCGCCTCCTGCAGCAGCGGCTCGATCTCAACCGACTCCACTTTCTCCAGCAGTGTCTTGCCCTGAATCCGCGACATGCTCAGCCACTCCTTGACAAGCGCCAGCAGCCATTCCGTCTTGCTGTGCATGTGCTCCATGATCTCGCGCTGCTTGTCGCTCAGCCCGCCGGCCAGGTCACCCAGGAGCACTTCTATGTACTGCTGCACCGCCACCAGCGGCGTCCGCATCTCGTGAGAAACCAGGGTCACGAAGTTCTCCTGCATCCGCTCCCTTTCCGCCTGGAGCTGCTGGTTTTTAATGTACAGATTCCGCTTTTCGAGGTTTCGCCAGGCTACCACGCGCAGCTCGGCCGGGGTGAACGGCTTGGGCAGGAAGTCGTAAGCTCCCTGCTTCATCGCCTCGACAGCGGATTCCACGGTAGCGTATCCGGTTATCACCACCGTCGCGACGGCCGGGTCTTCTTCGGAAATCCGCGAGAGGACCGCCATGCCGTCGAGGCCCGGCATCTTGAGATCAATTAGAACGAGGTCCGGCGCACGTTCGTGATAGAGCTTGTAGCCCGTGGTTCCGTCGGGAGCCGTGACCACCTGCCATCCGGCTCTTTCAAGCACCTGCCGGCATGAGTCTCGCATCGACTCTTCATCATCTATCACCAGCGCCAGCTTCTGCAGTTCGGTCATGGCATTCCCATACCTCAATAAGCACCCGGCCGGCGGGAATAATAATGATGTGTACCACAAGAGCAAATATCGTGCCAATCGCGCACGGCCAAGCTCTTATGATTGCGTTCTCACATAGTATAGAACGCCTGATTGCGTGGTTCATCACTACTTACAGGCTCGATCGCCCCCAGACGGGCAAGCGCGATTTCGCGTCCGAGCACGTGATCAAGTGGGGAATTCATCCCCAGCGGTGGGGAGAATCGCCTCTGCGAAGGCAATTACATGCTTGCGGGGACGCCCGGCGAGACTCGAATCCGGGCTAAATGGGCAGGCACCGTTTTCTGCAGACTGTTCGAACGCAATGTGCAGCAGACGTCGCCATATTGCATGGCGACACCTGCTTATTCAGAAGGGGGTGGATTACTGGCACGCCCGGCAGGACTCGAACCTGCAACCAATTGGTTCGAAGCCAACTACTCTATCCAATTGAGCTACGGGCGCGTATTGTTGAGGCACAGGCGGCATGGACAGCCTTAATCCCCGCCGCTGCCTCAAGTATTATAGCGGCCCGGTGAACCGGGTTCAATGCAAAAGTCAGTGGATCGGCTAAGGCTCGCGCTGCGGGGCTGTCCACAATGGATCCGGAAGAGCGAAAATGAGGAGCATCAGAAACAGGAAGGATCAGGCTACGGTATGCGGCGGCGGTTCCTACTCGCCGCAGGTCTCGTCGAGCCGATCGCGAATGATCAGCATGTCGAGGATGTTGATCACCCCATCGCCGTTGAGGTTGTACCGCCAGTTGTCGCCGCTGCCGACATCCTGGCCAAAATGATTGCGCATGTCGATCATGTCGAGGATGTTGACGACGCAGTCGCCGGTTACGTCGCCCGGGATAGGCCATCCGATGGCCAGGCTTCCCGTCACCACGGTATATGGGGTCTCCATCGGGGGGTCGGTCCTTGCGTCGCCGAAGATCGTCTGGCCCTCATCCACGGAGATCGTGTAATTGCCGCCTGCCACTTCTGAGGTGTACCAGTAATTCACCGACATGAGCCATGTGAGGCCCTCGTGGCCCGGCAATACCATCTCGGCAGGATTGACCGCGGCGAGATCCCCTTCGGGCGGGATCGACTTGTCGATGTAATCGCCCCAAGTGAATGGCGGAATGAATTCCCTCTCCATCGAGAAGAGCCCGACGGTCTGGTCATCGCAGGCGTGGTCAGCTTGGGGCAGGAACATTGTATTGTGCACAATGGCCCGCCCGCCGAAGAGGGAGTTTGGTGTCGAATAGGAAACCCAGAAGCCTGGCGTATCCTGAAACAAGTCATCAAGGAATGTCGTCAGAAGCTGGAACCCCGCGAAGCCGGGCATGTTCTCGGCATAGATGTCGACAGTGAACTCGCCGAATCCAGACAGATCATCCGTGCTCGTGGCCGGTGGCAGACGGCCTTGGCCCCTGTCCATAGGGCCGACGAGGACGATCTTTGCGGCTGTTTTTTTCGACGCTTGCGCCGTGTTGCCGTAGGCTCCCATGTTGATGCGCCCGCCGTTGGGGTCCGGTTCGTTCGCGAAATCGCTTGCCGGATTCCCGGCATCGGCACAGGGACTGGTAACGTCGTCGTCGACCCATCCGCCATCCCCGCCGTTTGCCGTGGGGTCCCATCGCCCATGTTTCGATTTCAGATGGTAGTCGCCGTTGCCAGCGTCGGCAAAGAGGGGATCGACATCGATATTGCCTTCGCCGGGCCAGCCGCCCTCCACATCAGAGTACTTCACCACCGGGAAGCTGGCTGTTATCTGGCCTCCGGTATTGGCCCAGACTATGTTGTTCGTGATTCTCGACGACGAGCTCGCGCAGAGAATGCCGCCGCCATTGACCGCCTCGTTGCCTGCAATCGTGTTGTTTGTGATTCTCGCCGACCAGCCCGCGCAGAGAATGCCGCCGCCATTGACCGCCTCGTTGTCTGCAATGATGTTGTTCGTGACCGTGGGTGATGACAAACAGAGGATGCCGCCACCGCCGTCGAGGGCATACCCATTGATGATCTGGAAGCCGTCGACGATGGAATCTCCCCGTTCGCCGGTGTGGAAATAGAACCCACGGTGAGGGTCCCCCGGAGTCCCCTGGCAGTCTATGATGCAGTTGGCCGGGCCGCTCTCCGAGCGCAGATGTATGTCTTTCCCCCTGAAATCAATGTCGCGATTGCCGTCGCCGGTGTACGTCCCATCGGCCACGGTCACCGTTGCCCCGTCGGATGAGGAGTCGATGCCCCGCTGGATCGTACTGAAAGGATACGATGTGGTGCCGTTTTCAATCCCCGGCACGTTGCCCGTGTTGCTGACGTGAATGAGAGCCGGAATTGTGACGGTGAAATTCTGGGTGTTGCTGTAATCACCCAATGAAGTGCGGACGCGAACACTGCCGCTTGCAGCCGTTTGTGGCACTCGACAATGGATGACGGCCTCTGACCAGGAAATGACGGCCCCCGTACGGCCGCTGAACCGCACTGATCCTTCCGCGCTGCCAAAGTCCTCCCCTTGGATCTTTACGAACGCCAGCGGCGGGCCGGAGGCCGGCGTGATGCTCGCAATGGATGGCGGATAGGGCGTCGTCTCGGATAGTGCAGGGGAGTGTCCCGTCTCGTTCTGATTCGGAGACTTATCCCGTGCCTTGACCCTGTAGGTGTATGTTGTTCCCGGCGTCAGGTCGGTGTCTGTGTATGCCGGACTGTCCTGCCAGCCGCCGTCACTGCCGCCCGTGTTGCCTGAGGTTTCTTCAAAGTAATACTCCACGCCTCTGAAGCCGGCCGCGCTTGTCGCGGTCATGCTTATCGAGACCGTACTCGTGGCATTCGGCTCGACTGCCCACGTCATTGGATCCGGGCTGGGCGGGGTGTCGGGAACCTGCGCCGAGATTGTCACGCTGCCCGTGACCACGGTGTAGGAGATTGGGACAGGGGGGGACGTCCTGGTGTCGCCGAACACGGTGTTTTCTTCGTCAACGGAGATCGTGTAAGTTCCTTCCGGAACTTCCGAGGTGTACCAGTATTTCACCGACATAAGCCAGACCGGTTCATCCCAGGGCGGCTCCCAGGGCATAACATACGGACACGGTGGGATACATGGCTCTTCATCCACCACGAATCCAACTGTCTCGTCCACGCAGGCACTTTGCACCTCCGGCCAGATGTCCTCGTTGTGGATGATGGCTCGGCCGCCGAAGAGGGGGTTCGGTGTCGAATATGAAACCTGAAAGCCTGGCGTGTCCTGAAGCAAGTCATCAAGAAATGTCGTCAGAAGCTGGAAGCCTGAGAAACCGCGCATGTCTTCGGCGTAGATGTCCACCGTGAATTCGCCGAACCCAGCCGGATCATCCGTGCTGGTGGCCGCGGGCAGTGGGACTTCGCCTCTCTCGGTGGGGCCGCGAAGAAATACCGTGCCACCCGGGCAGAGCGATGCGACGCCAAAGAAGACAAGCAGGAATGTGAGGATGATGACCGGCGCGCGTTTCATGCAACACCCCCTTGTGTTTGCACGGTGCGACTTGAGGCCCTCCCTTCCCTATAATTATACCCCATGCAACGGCGTTTGTCAAATGCAGCGGGACAATCGCCCGAAAACCCCCGTCCGCCGCCGCCGTTTTTCGCTCTCTACTGGCCGCAGGTCTCGCCGAGGCGATCGCGAATGATCAGCATGTCGAGGATGTTGACGTTGCCGTCTGAGTTGAGATCGGCTTTCCAGTTGTCGTCGCTGGCGGGGTCCTGGTTCAAGAGATTTCGAACTGAGAGCAGGTCAAGTATGTTGACCTCGCAGTCGCCGTCCATATCTCCCAGAAGAGCGAACTCTCTGATGGTCACGCTGCCGGAAACCGGCGCATTGGGGATCTCGAGCGTGGGGTCATCCCCGTTGCCGCCGAAAATGGTTTTGTTCTCGTCGACGGCGATCGTGTAAATCCCTCCCGGCACATCCGAAGTGTACCAATAGTTCACTGACATGAGCCAGGTCAGCCCTTCGTGGCCGGGCCACACCATCTCCGGGGGATTGACCGCCGCGAGGTCTTCTTCAGCGGGGATCGACTTGTCGAGGTAATCGCCCCAACCGGCGGGCGGAATGAACTCTCTTTCCATCGAGAGCAGGCCGACCGCCTGGTCTATGCAGGCGCTGACGATTTCGGGCAGGAAGAGGGTGTTGTGAACGATGGCCCTCCCTTCGAAATCAGGGTTCGGGGTGGAGTAAGAGACATAAAAGCCGGCTGTGTTCTGGCCAAGGTTGCCAAGGAATGTCGCCAAAAGCTGAAAGCCCGCAAAGCGGGGCATGTTTTCGGCGTAGATGTCGACCGTGAACTCGCCGAACGTGGCCTGGTCAAGCGGGTCGCCCACGACGGGGGGGAGGGAGCCTTCCCCTCTCTCGTTGGGGCCCCGAAGAAACACCGTGCCCTCGCCCGAGCACAGGGATACGGCGCCAATGAAGATAAGCAGGAATGTGAGGATAATGACGGGCGCGCGATCTATGCTGCACCTCCTTGGCTGTGCATCGTCGGAGCGCGAGATTTTCCCTTCCTCCATAATTATACCCCACCCAATGCCGCCTGTCAACTCCAGCGGCAGACTCGCCCGAAGACCGCCTTCCGGCGCCAATTGCAGGTTCGTCGGGCGGGATCGGTTTGCGCTTTATTCGGCCGGGCCCGCCCTCTAAACTTCCTTGAGAGAGTTTTCGTGGAAGAACGCTTCGATCTACCGAGAAATCTTCAGGGGGCACTCGCACACAACTCTCCACCGGCGGGCTACAGCAGGGAGGCGGCGTTTGTAGCGCACGTTAGCAAGGAGGCTACCTTTGAATCCTAATGAAAGCCTGAATGTCGGCGCGCCGATTACGGAACGCCCGGCCTTGGACGACGTTGAGGCGGCGGTCATGCGCCGCTATGGGGCCGGCGCGCGCCGGGCGGAGCCGTGCCTGCGGACCCCGATCGAGTACGATCCGCGCTTCCTCGAAGCCCTCCCGCGTGAGATCATCGAGAAAGACTACGGCTGCGGAGACCCGTCGGTCTATGTAGGTGAGGGCGAAAGCGTGGTCGACCTCGGCTCGGGGGCCGGCAAGATCTGCTACATCCTCTCGCAGAAGGTGGGCCCGAAAGGATTCGTGACCGGCGTCGATTTCAATGACGAGATGCTGGCCCTCTCACGCAAGTATATCGGCTACGTGGCCGACAGAGTCGGCTACGGCAACGTGCGTTTTGTGAAGGCAAGAATACAGGACCTGGCCCTCGACCTCGACGCCGCCCAGGGGTGGCTGGACGCCAGCCCGGTTCGCTCTGTCGACCAGCTCGCGGCTTTCGAGGCGGAATGCGATCGGCTGCGCAGGAAACAGCCGCTCGTGCCCGACTCGAGCGTGGACGTGGTCGTTTCAAACTGCGTGCTCAATCTCGTTCGCCCGCAGGACAAGCCAAAGCTTTTCGCCGAGATTTTCAGGGTGCTGCGGCCCGGCGGGCGGGCGGTGATCGCCGATATCACCTGCGACGAAGATCCCACGCCCGCCATGAAGGCCGACCCGGATCTGTGGAGCGGCTGCATCGCGGGGGCGTTTCGCGAGGACCGCTTCCTCGAAATCTTCGCCCGGGCCGGATTCTACGGGATGGAGATCCTCTCGCGCCGGGCGGAGCCGTGGCGGGTCATCGAAGGCGTTGAATTCCGTGCGGCGACCGTGCGGGCCTTCAAGGGCGAAGGCGAGCCCTGCCTCGAACGCAACCACGCCGTGATCTACAAGGGGCCGTGGAAAAGCGTGTGCGACGACGACGGCCACACGCTCCACCGCGGGCAGCGGACGGCCGTGTGCGATAAGACTTTTTCGATATTGACAGAACCGCCCGGCCCGTACTGCCGCGATGTTGCCCCCGTGCCGCCTCGCGAGGCCGTTCCGCTGGATGAGGTGGTTCCCTTCGATCGCGAACGGAACGCCGTGCGACACCCCAGAGAGACCAAGGGCATGGACTACCGCGAAACGACAGCCAACGACAGCGCGTGCTGCAGCTCGTGCGAATGAGGCAATTCAAGGACGATCAGGAACGCGAAGTTGCCAATGAAAGAGGGGCACTTACCTGTATGTTTCGGACAATCTCTGGGGGAGGAAGGCGCCCCCCAGTACGGGGCGGGCGAGGCATTCGGCAGGCCCGGGATCCCGCCCAGGTGGACGTCTAGCACCAAGGAAGGCGCCGGCACTGCCTATTCGACCGCCAGCCGCATCTGGTTCACGATCTCCCACGGCATCCTCAACGAAGTCTATTACCCTACGATCGACACCCCGCAGATCAGGGATTTGGAGTTTCTGATCAGCGACGGCGAGACGTTTTTTCACGAAGAAAAGCGGCACCTGAAAAATGAGATCGAGTACATCGAGCCCGACACTCTCGGATACCGAATCACCGGCACGAGCCCCGACGGCCGGTATAAGCTGATCAAGGAGGTCATCACCGACCCGCATCAGCCGTGCGTTCTGATCAACGCCAGCCTCGAGGGCGACCCCGAGTGGCTGGAGCGCCTGCACGTGTATGTGCTGGCGGCGCCGCATCTCGACAAAGGGGGTGCGGGCAACTCGGCCCAGCGGTTCCACACGGCGGGCCGTGAGATCATCGTGGCGTGGAAAAACTCCGCCCACCTGGCCCTTGGTGCTAATCTCAGTTTCCTCAGGACATCGTGCGGCTTTGCAGGCGCCAGCGACGGCTGGCAGGATCTGCACGGCGATTTCCGGATGGATTGGGCGTTCGAGCGCGCCGAATGCGGCAACGTGGCCGTCATCGGCGAGATCGATCTCTCCGAGGGCAAGGAATTCACCCTGGGGCTGGCCTTCGGCGATAGCCGCCACGCGGCCGTTACCACATTGGTGCAGTCGCTGGCCACGCCATTCGCCTCCCACAGGGAGCGCTTCGTAGAGCAGTGGTCCCGCGTGTGCTGCAATATGGTCCCGATGGAGGACGTCGCCACCGACGGCGGGCGGATGTACCGGATCAGCCGGTCGCTGCTGCTCGCCCACGAAGACAAGACTTTCCCCGGCGCACTGATAGCCTCGACGAGCATACCGTGGGGCCAGGCCAAGGGCGATGAAGACCTCGGCGGCTATCACCTGGTGTGGACCCGCGACCTCGTCAACAGCGCCACCGCGCTCCTTGCGTGCGGCAACACTGCAACGCCCCACCGGGCGCTCGTTTACCTCGCTTGCTCGCAGAAACCCGACGGCAGCTTTCCGCAGAACTTCTGGATCGACGGCACGCCATACTGGAGCGGCATACAGCTCGATGAGGTCGCCTTTCCGGTGATACTCGCCTGGCGACTGTGGAAGGGCGGCGCCCTCAAGGAGTTCGATCCCTATCCGATGGTCCTCGCGGCGGCCGCTTTCATGATACGGCACGGCCCGATGACGCAGCAGGAGCGGTGGGAAGAGAACGCAGGCTATTCGCCCTCTACGCTCGCCGCCACGATCGCGGCGCTCGTATGCTCGGCCGATTTTGCCCGCAGTCGCGGCGACGACTCGGCGGCGACCTTCCTCGAAGAATACGCCGACTTCCTCGAATCGCACGTCGAAGGCTGGACAGTCACCACCGAAGGAACGCTCGTGCCCGGCATTCGCGTCCACTATATTCGCATGCATCCGACCGACATCAACAACCCGGACCCGGACGAGGACCCGAACAAGAGCACGATGGCGATCCAGAATCGCCCGCCCCGCTCCCGGTGGAGTTTCCCCGCAAAAGAGATAGTAGGCGCCGGCTTCCTTGAGCTGGTCCGCTACGGGGTACGCAAGCCCGGCAATGCGCTGATCGAAGATTCGCTGCGGGTGGTTGACGCGGCTCTGAAAGTAGACACCCCTTACGGGCCCTGCTGGCACCGGTACAACCACGACGGGTACGGCGAGCGACCCGACGGCGGGCCGTTTCAGGGGTGGGGCAAGGGCCGGGCCTGGCCGCTCCTCACCGGTGAGCGCGCTCACTACGAACTCGCAGCGGGTCGAGACGTGACGCCCTACATAACGGCCATGGAAAGCTTTGCATCTTGCGGGGGCATGCTCCCGGAGCAGGTGTGGGACGAACCGGACCGGCCGGGGCGAAGCATGCACCTCGGCCGCCCGAGCGGCTCGGCCATGCCGCTGATGTGGGCGCATGCCGAATACGTTAAATTGTTGCGCTCCGTAGCCGACGAACGGGTTTTCGACTTGATTCCTGTTGTCGCCGACAGGTACCTTGGCAACAAGGGGCGCAAGGACCTGGAGGTATGGAAGCCGATCCGAAGGGTGCGGAGCGTTGCCCCCGGGCACACGCTACGCATCCAGGCGCCGGGGGAGTTCCAGCTCCGGTGGACGACCGACGACCACGGGACCTTCCACGAGGCGGCCTCCACACCCAGCGGGCTGGGGATCGGCTTCGTGGATATCCTGATTGCCGAGGACCAGGCGGCTCCGGTCCGGTTCACATTCTTCTGCCCGGCAGACGGCCGGTGGGAAGACCGCGAGTACGAAGTGAGCGTAAGCACAAGCGAAAGAATCGAAGCTGTTGCAGCCGAAAGGCAGGCGTGGCGATGAACAACCTGATGACGAATGATTTCGAAAAGCAGATCGAAGGCATCACAGGCGGCGGGCTCTACGCCCGTGGGATCGAAATAATCCAGATCAACGTCGGCCTGCGCTGCAACCAGCAATGCACCCACTGCCACCTTGCGGCCTCGGCCGAGCGCACGGAGATGATGGACTGGCCGACTATGGAGCGCGTGCTTGATGCTGCGAAAGATGCGCAGAGCCGCGCCGGGCCGCGTGGGCCGATCCTGGCTGATATCACGGGCGGGGCGCCGGAATTGAACCCGGACCTGAGGCGGCTCGTGGAAGCCCTCGACAGGTGTGGCTGCGCCATGCAGGTCAGAACGAATCTTACCGTGCTGCAAGAGCCGGGGATGGAAACGCTGCCGGAATTCTTCCGCGACCACAACGTGAGGCTGGTCGCGTCCATGCCCTGCTACCTCGAAGAGAACGTAACCGCCCAGCGCGGGGCGGGCGTTTACCGCAAGAGCATACAAGCCCTCAGAAGGCTCAATGCACTCGGCTACGGCCGCGACGAGGCCCTGACGCTCGACCTCGTTTTCAACCCGGCGGGGCCGTTTTTGCCGCCCGAGCAAGCAGGCCTCGAAAACGACTATCGCCGCGAGTTCGGCCGCGGGTTCGGCGTCGCCTTCACCCGCTTGCTGACCATCACGAACATGCCGATCGGGCGATTCGAAAACTACCTTCGCCGCAGGGGAAACGAAAGCTCCTACATGCGCCTCTTGCGCGAATCGTTCAATCCCCAAACGGTGAAAGAACTGATGTGCCGCCATCAGATCTGCGTGAGATGGGACGGCGCGCTCTTCGACTGCGATTTCAACCTGGCTCTGGGTATGGCCGTCGATCACGCCGCACCCGATCATATTGTAGAGTTCGATTGCTCCGCCATCGAGACGCGAAGGATCGTCACCGGCGACCATTGTTTCGGCTGCACGGCCGGATGCGGCTCATCCTGCGGTGGGGCGCTGGTGTGAGGGAGATGGTAGTGGTTACGACAAGAACCCAAGATTGGTGCAAAGGCGTTGTGGCGGGCGTGATACTGACGGCCGCCTTGTGGCCGCTCATGTGGGCGCAGGCGGGCGAACTCGTCGAAGGCGAAGGCTTCGACTACGACGACTACGCCGTGGCCTTGACGAAGCATGTCGACGAAAACGGCATGGTCGACTACAAAACGATGAAGGAAGAGGTCGGTCCGTTGCACGGTTTTCTCGACGAGATCGACGAGCTGGAACCAAAGGCGTATGAAGAATGGAACGATAACGAGAAGATTGCGTTCTGGATCAATGCCTATAACGCCTGCACGCTCGAGGCCATCGTTGTCCATTATCCGATAAAGCCTTCTTTCCCTGCGCGGCTGTGGTATCCGAAAAACAGCCTCCGGCAGATCAGCGGCGTGTGGGACAGCCTCGAGTTTCGAGTGATGGACAAGCGGATGACACTCAACGAGATAGAGCACGGGGAGCTCCGCAAGAAATTCGACGAGCCGCGGATTCACATGGCGCTGGTGTGCGCCGCGATGAGCTGTCCGCTGCTGCGAAACGAACCATACACCGGAGCAAAGCTTGACGAGCAGCTCGACGACCAGAGCCGGCGCTTCCTGGCCGACACCGACAATTTCCGCATCGACCGTGAGCAGAACGTAGTGTTTTTTTCGTCCATATTGAGATGGTTCGCGAAGGATTTTGTGAAGAAGTACGGCACAGACGAGAAGTTCAAAGGCCGCAACCGCAAGAAACGGGCCGTGCTCAACTTCATCAGCGGTTATGTCGACGAAGAAGATCGCCGATACCTGGCCGAGAAGAAATACAATATCAAATACATAGATTACGACTGGGCGCTCAATGAACAAAAAGACAAATGAAGCCCGGAGGCATGGAGCCCGGATCATGGAAGCAGAGAAGGCCGGGGCCCCGAAAGGGCGAGCCGAGAGGGCGCAGGTCCGCGGGTGGTGGCGGCCACTGGCTCTGCTGGGCGCGGTGATCACGATCATCGTCGTCGGGCGGCTGTTCGGCCTCGACAAAAAGCTGCTGGCTCTGCGCGAGTGGATCGAGTCGCTGGGCGCTTGGGGGCCGGTGGTATTCATCTTCATATATGTGGGTGCGACCATCGCCGCCCTCCCGGGGTCAGTCATGACCGCTATCGCCGGTGGAATATTCGGCTCGGTAAAAGGCGTCATAATCGTGAGCATAGCTTCTACGCTCGGGGCGAGTTCGTCGTTCCTTATCGGGCGCTACTTCGCTCGCGATGTCGTCGCCCGCTGGCTCCAGACAAAAGAAAAGTTTCGAACGCTGGAACAGATGACCCAGGAGCACGGAGCCGTCATTGTTGCCTTTACGCGGCTCTTACCGATATTTCCTTACAATCTGCTGAACTATGGACTGGCCCTCACGGCCGTGCCGTTCTGGACGTATGTGTTTTGGTCGTGGCTGTGCATGCTGCCGGCGACCGTACTCTACGTGGTGGGCGCCGACGCCGTGACGAAGGCCATCACCAAGGGTGAAGTGCCATGGGTGCTGGTGGGTGTGGTTGCGGCCGCCGTCGTGCTTATCGCCGTGATCGCCCGCTACGCACGGAGGAAGTTGCATACCGGCGAGGAAGAGGGAGAAATGTCCGATGACCAGAGCCCAAAGTCCGGTGACAAACCGTCTACTGGAGACCGAACAAGTGGAAGTGCTTCCGCATGACGAGCATAATTCCGCGCTCGTGGCCAACGTGCGCCCTCCGGACTGGGAGAACCCCGAGCCGGCAAAGCGCTACAATCTCGTCGTGGTCGGCGCGGGCACGGCCGGTTTGGTGACGGCTGCGGGCGCCGCCTCGTTGGGCGCCAGGGTGGCCCTGGTCGAGCGCCACCTGCTGGGCGGCGATTGCCTCAACGTCGGCTGCGTGCCGTCGAAGTGCATCATCCGCTCGTCTAGGGCACTGGCACAGGCCCGCGACGCCCATGATTTCGGGATACGCCTTCGCGACGGCGCCGAGGTGGATTTCCCAGCCGTGATGGAGCGCATGCGCCGGATTCGCGCCCGGATCAGCGATCACGATTCCGCCCAGCGGTTCCGGCAGCTCGGAGTCGACCTGTTTTTCGGCGAGGGCAGATTCGTCGGCGCCGACGCAGTCGAAGTGACCGCCCCGGACGGAGCGAGGACCTTGCGGTTCAAGAAAGCCGTCATTGCCACGGGGGCCCGGGCCGTGCAGCCCCCCATAGAGGGCCTGGCGGACGCCGGTTTCCTGACCAACGAGACGGTCTTTGAACTTACCGAGCGCCCGCGCCGGCTGGTGGTCTTCGGAGCGGGGCCGCTGGGTTGCGAACTGGCCCAGACCTTCCGCAGGCTCGGGAGCGAAGTGACGGTAATCGAAATGGCGCCGCAACTGCTCACCCGCGAGGATCGCGATGCGGCCGACATCATAGGCGAAGCGTTTCGCCGCGACGGCATCGTGCTGGCGCTCAACACCACGGTCACGATAGTGGAGAAATCCGAGGGTGAGAAGCTCGTGCACGTTGAGACCGACGGGCTGAAAAATATTATCGCCACCGACGAGATACTCGTAGGCGCGGGGCGGGCGCCAAATGTGGAAGACATGGGCCTCGAAGCCGCCGGCGTCGAATACGACAGCCACAAAGGCGTAAAGGTAGACGATACCCTGCGAACAACGAACCCGCGCATCTTCGCGGCAGGGGACGCATGCCTGAGGTACAAGTTCACTCACACCGCCGACGCCGCCGCGAGGATCGTCATACAAAACGCCCTTTTCTGGGGCCGGAAAAAGTTGAGCGCCCTTACCATTCCCTGGTGTACCTACACCGATCCCGAAATCGCGCATGTTGGAATGTATGAGAAAGACGCCCAGGAACAGGGAATTCCCGTAGATACATTCACGGTGCGATTCACCGACGTTGACCGCGCCCTCACCGATGGCGAAGAGGAGGGTATGCTGAAGATCCACATCAAGAAAGGAACCGACAAGATTCTGGGTGCCACGATCGTGGCCTGGCACGCGGGCGAGATGATCAGCGAGATCACCCTCGCAATCGTCGGTCGGCTGGGCCTACGCACAATCGCAAACGTCATCCACCCCTACCCCACTCAGGCCGAAGCCATCAAGAAGGCGGCCGATGCCTGGAACAGCCGGCGACTCACCCCTTTGTCTGCAAAGCTGCTGCGCGGCATGATGGCTTTGCGCCGGTGACGACCATATGAATGTATTCCCGATCTTGCGCAAGCGCCGGCGCCGGTTGATCGTATTCACTCGGTATCCCCGTCCGGGTGATGTGAAAACCCGGCTCATTCCGGCGCTGGGGGCTGAGGGGGCCGCTGAGCTTCAGCGCGTAATGACCCAACACACTATGAACTGGGCCCGGGAGCTTGCCGCGCGCATGGCTGTGTCGGTCGAGGTACACTACGATGGCGGCACTCACGCCGACATGCGCAACTGGCTCGGCCGCGATCTCATCCACCGCCCGCAAACGGCCGGCAATCTGGGCCGGCGAATGGCCGATGCCTTTCGGCAGGCGTTCGACGAAGGTGCAGGGCGAGTAGTCATTGTCGGCACGGACTGCCCCGGCATTACGGCGCGTCTGGCAGGCGATGCGTTTGTTGCCCTCGACGGGGCCGACCTCGCGCTGGGGCCCGCACGCGACGGCGGCTACTACCTGATCGGCTTGCGGAAACCTGCCCTGGAACTTTTCGCCGGCATCCGGTGGGGGACAGGTGAGGTCCTGGAGAGGACCCTCAGCGCGGCGCGGGAACTGGGGCTTTCGCACGAGCTGCTCGAATCGCTGGCCGACGTGGATCGGCCGGAGGATCTGTTTCTGTGGAAGGCCCGGCCCTCCAACGCGGCGCGCCCCGTCAAATCGTCCGCGTCCCAATCCTCCCCCGGCGACCTCCGCCGGATTTCCGTCATCATTCCGACCCTCAACGAAGCGGCACACATCCGGGGCGCGGTAACGAGCGCCGCCTCCCCGGTGGCAACGTCCGACGACACAGCCCCCGGGCACGAGGTGGAGATCATCGTGGTGGACGGCGGCAGCAGCGACCGCACACCGGAGGTCGCCGCCGCGGCGGAAGTTCGCTCGGTAAACGTGAAGGTGATCTCCGGCCCCCGGGGCCGCGCGAGGCAGATGAACGCCGGGGCTGAGGTCGCATCGGGCGACGTGTTGCTGTTTCTCCACGCCGACACCCGCCTGCCGCACGGCTTCCACGAGCACGTGGCCGGGGCGTTGGCCGATCCGGGCGTAGCGGCCGGAGCGTTCGGGCTGCGGTTCGACTCGCGGACGCTCGGGATCAGGTTCATCGAGCGCACTGCCAACTGGCGGGCCCGCCGCCGGCGGATGCCCTATGGAGATCAGGCGATCTTCCTGAGGGCCGATACCTTTCGTAAGGCGGGCGGATTTCCCGATATTCCGATCATGGAAGACCTTGAGCTGGTCCGTCGTTTGCAGCGCCTCGGCCGCGTCGTGATCCTCCCGGTCGACGTTGTCACTTCCGCCCGGCGTTGGCTGAAGCTGGGTGTGGCGCGGGTGACCCTGTTGAATCAAGCAGCGATCCTTGCCCGCGGGCTCGGCGTATCGCCGCAGAAGATAGCCCGGTGGTATCGGCGCGCGCTCCGGTAACGCTCCGCCACGTATTGTTTTGAGGACCAGTTCGAACGCCGCGAGCCCGGCCATTGGGTCGGGCTCGCAGTCTTCCGAGGTTAGACAGGTCTATCTTTGTGTTGCTCTTATCTGCACCTCCTTTTCAAACGATAGCCAATCAGGCCCAGAAGGCCAGTGCAAACGCAGGCAATGAAAGTCGACCCCCAGCTCTCGGTTGAACCCATGCCGGCCGGGATCACATCCCTGACTTCATCGCCCCTGACTGCGCCGCCGAGCGTCCTGCCGGCGGAGACGTTTTTCTCAGTGCGAACTCTCCCGGTTGCTTCCCCGCCATCGGCGGCTTCCGGTGCAGATGGTTCAGATGCTTGCATGATTTGTGAAGGTTGCGACGGTTGGGGTTGATAGATGCGCCGCTCAGGATTGCCACCCTGCAAGAGGACGAGATTGCCCGGAATCGCGTCGGCGCGGCGCCCTGCGATGAGCAAGCATGCCGCCAAGACCATCAGGACTGGTGCGTACCTCACCGGATTCTCCCTCCTTTCCGAGCCCAACCGAAGTGCGCGGTCTCGATTCCGGCTGTGCCGCCGATCAACTTGTGTGCGGAAGATGTGCTTCCCGGCTCCCGCGTGTAGGCTCGGACCCTTTCTTACACATCATGTACAGGCTGATCAGGCCGCGGATACAACGGCGGAAAGCAAAGGGGCTTTAGGAGATGAAATCCCCAAACGGTCGAAGAGGTGTAGGAGAAACGCGCACCGGCGTGCGGGCCTCAGTGAATTTCATGCCCTCTTTGGTTGAGGACCTCTTCGCGTGTGTGCACCGAATTCTTTTCTTGGTAAATCCAGGCGCAGTTCCTATAATTGTGCCATGGCAGATAAACCACTCAACGAACCGGTTCCCGTCACTGCACACCAGGCAGAGGCGATCATGGGCGCGTGGCTGGGCAAGAAGGTGAGCGTCACATCCCTTACTCCGCTCACCGGCGGCTGTGTGAATACCGTCGTCGAGGTGTGCTTCGGCCACCCGCGCTCGCCCGTGGTGGTCAAGGCCGCGCACGAGCCGAACCACAAGGGCCTGCCGCACGAGCAGGCCACGCTCGACTTCTTTCAGAAAAACACAAGCTTTCCGCTGCCGGAACCGTATCTGTGCGACGTCTCGTGCGAGGTCGTACCGTTCTCGTTTCTGCTGATGCAGCGACTGCCGGGAGCGAATCTCGGTGAAGCTTCGCGATGGATGACGCCGCGCGATCACTTGAGTGTCGAGCGGCAGATAGCCGAGGCCGTCGCCGAGCTGCACACCCACACCGGCCCGCACTTCGGATCGATCCACGCCGACACCGGCCCGGCATCGTGGCCGGAAGCCTTCAAGCCAAGGCTGCAGAAAGAGTTCGATTGGAACCGCGACCTCGGCCTCGTTTCGGCGCGGGGCCTCGATCGCGTGGCGGAAATGCTGGATCGCTTTGACGAGATCTTCGACGTGCCCGGAGTTCCCGTCATGGTGCATGGCGACATCTGGGCCACGAATATCATAGTGGACGGCGGCCCCGGATCGGCTTCCCTCAGCGGGTTCGTCGACGGCGGAGGGTCGTATTCACATCCCGAGTTCGAACTGGCCTACCTCGAAATCTGGCGCACGGTGGGCCGCGAGTTCTTCGAGATCTACCATCAGACCCATCCGCCCCTCGCGGGCTACCCTCGGCGAAGGCTTGTCTACTGGCTCAACACGCTTCTGCTCCACGTGCGCTGCTTCAAGACCCTCAACTACGTGCACGCGGCCGAGCAGGTGATTGAAAAGCTGCCGTGAGCCATCCATGGCAAAGAAAGGGCGCCTCCGGTTAGGGAGGCGCCCTTTTTCGATCCATTACAGAGGTGCGTGTTACGGTGTGGAGGCGTCCTCACACAGGGGGCCGCCCTTCTTGCTGGTGCCGGCAATGACCTCAAAGTCGCCTATTACCAGCCC